>Ga0114984_1000013_pt1 | contig 78336 bp, 68 predicted proteins | sample Shrwel1BS1Day1_FD_96987 | JGI IMG/M metagenome (GOLD analysis project Ga0114984, IMG submission 96987) | Subsurface microbial communities from deep shales in Ohio, USA - Utica-3 well 1 S-1-Day1 | ecosystem: Environmental > Aquatic > Deep subsurface > Shale gas/oil reservoir > Produced water/Flow...
AGCGCCGCCTCAACAATGGCGGCTCGGGTTTGTTCACCTTTGCGCATATAGAAAATAGACCGAACGTTCGTTTTTTTATGAGTGTACGCTATTTCTTCAGGAAAAAGGGAATGGGCCAGGTTAGAGAAATTCCTCTAGGGCATCATTATCCACGAAATATTATTCAAATTATTTGAATGATTACTGCAAAAAAGGTCACTCGATTTTTAGCAATTGAACGCGCATGATTCGCTCATCGATTCAGTGAATCGCAAACCCAATACGGAGAATTGAAATGACTACAGCAAACACAACACACGCAAGCACGAATGTTCTGGACAATGCCTTTAACTCATCAGCCTCAACCATTGCCCTGATTGGCCGGGTTCTACTGGCTACCATGTTTGTTCTGGCGGGCTTCGACAAAATCGGAGGGTTCGAGGGCACCGCCGGGTACATCGGTTCTGTGGGTCTGCCTTTTCCAGAAGTACTGACTGTGCTGACCATTGCGGTTGAAATTGGCGCGGGGCTGGCTTTGATTGTCGGCTTTCAGGTACGAATTGCAGCGTTGCTGCTGGCCGGCTTCACCCTGGCTGCTTCGGTTTTGTTTCACAACTACTGGGCCATGCCTGCTGAACAGGCCTTTGTGCAGCAACTGATGTTCATGAAAAACGTGAGTGTGGCTGGTGGCCTGCTAATGGTTGTGGCTTTGGGTGGTGGCACACTTGGCTTGAGCAAAGGCAAATAAAGAACAATCAAGTGGCAAATCAGTGGGCTGAAGGGCCCACTGTTCACACCACTGGAAATACTGCTTCGCTGGCCTGGGGATTGACTGCATAACCGCCGGTGAAAGCACCAAATGAAGGCAGTATGAGCTGATCGCTTTTCAGGTAGAAGCATGGCAATCGGGCTCGGCTTCTGCCTTTTCCGTTCAGCACCACCACTGGGTGCTCATGCCCGGCAAGCACCAAAGCATCTTGCACGGTCTGTGGGTGATGGCACAAGGCAAACCCACCCAGCATGAAAGGCTCCTCCACCACCGAAATGTTCAAACTTGCAGGCGGATCACCCGCCCTGCTGTCATGATTGCCGCGAATCAACGTCATGGTCAGGTTTGCGTGCTGGACGCGCCAAGCCATCAGTTTGCTGAGCAAGTCGGGGTTGTGCGCCATTTTTGCGTGCAACAAATCGCCCAGAAAATACACCGAAAGTGGATTGAATTCTGCGATACATTCTGAGAGCTTATCCAGATTCTCTTGAGTGGTCCCCGCAGGCACAGGCACACCCAGGCTGCGAAAGGTAGCGGCTTTGCCCAAATGAACATCGGCGACAAAAAGCGCCTTGTGTGCGGGTGAAAACGCCGTTTTGTGGCGCGACAGTTGAAGTGCGCCAAAAGGTGTTTCCATTGAATGTACTGAAGAGTTTGCTGACAACAAATGCACGGTGAAGATGACCTGAATTGTAATTTTGAAATCTGTTAAACCTGAGCTGCTTTCTCTAGCTCGGCCACCATTCTTGCCACACGATCGCTGAGCTTTTCCGTGCTGACGGTTTCACGCAATCGCTCAATCAGCAAGGGAAACGCAAAAGGTGTTGGGCGATCAATCGACTTGAACACCAAATTTTTGCCGTGAATTGCACAAAGCGCTGCCTCCATTCGTTTCAAATCAAGTTCTTGTTCAAGCGCCTCACGCTGGGCCTGGTCCAGCAACAAATTATTTTGATCGTGTTTTTTGAACACCTCGAAAAACAAACCGCTGGAGGCTTGTAACTGCTTTGCACTTTTTCCCGCCCCGGGGAAGCCTTGAAAAACCAAACCCGCGATTCTGGCAATTTCCCGGAAACGTCGCTGGGCGAGTTCAGAGGCGTTGAGACAAGCCAGCACGTCCTCGAAAAGATTCTCCGTAGAAAACAACGGGGCTTGTGCAAGGCTGCCCGCAATCCATTCATGCCAGTTCACGGGTTCCGCGCTCAACAGTTCAAACCCGTAATCGTTCATGGCAATTGAGAACGTACCCGGTTTGTGCCGCGAGGCACGCCAGGCCAGAAGACTGGCCAAACCAATGTGAACAGTTCGTCCTTCAAACGGATATACAAACAGGTGGTGACCTTCTTTGCTGTGCAGCGCTTCAATCAGCAAGTTGCCAGTATTGGGCAAAGCACTCCAGCGCATTTGCAAGGCCAACAAACTCTCAAGTGCGCGCAGCTCGGGCAAAGTGGTCTTTTTCCCGGAAGAAATAGCCTGATGTGCCAGCTCCAGCATTTGCAGGGACGCGTGAGCAAGTTCACTGCTTAAGGGCATTTTACCGCCCTGCCACTGCGGCACCGTGGCTTTTTTGCGGTTGGCTTTGCGCACATAGGCAGTCATGTCACGCACCTTCACCAATTCAAGTACGCGGCCTGCAAAACTGAAACAATCGCCAGTTTTCAGGCGGGCAATAAACCCTTCCTCAATGGTGCCAAGGCGCCCGCCAGTCATCCAGGCCACATGCATGGCGGCATCAGAAACAATGGTACCCACCGACATGGCATGCCTGCGCGCAATGTCACGCCGGGGCACGCGGTAAATACCTTCCTCATCGGCGGCCACCCTTTGATAGTCCGGATACGCAGCCAGGCTTTCGCCTCCCTTCTCTACAAAAGCCAAGGCCCAATCAAACTGGGAGCGGCTCAAATTTTCATAGGCACTTGTGGTGCGCACTTCGGCAAACAATTCATCGGGTTTAAATCCAGTGCCCATGGCCACAGTCACCAGGTGCTGCACCAACACGTCCAGTGGGGCCAATGGGCTGAAACGCGATTCAATCTGTTTTTGCTGGGCAGCATGGCGGGCAGCGGCGGCCTCGACCAATTCAAGCGCATGGGTAGGTACCACAGTAATTCGGGAAGGCCTGCCGGGCGCGTGCCCGGAACGACCTGCACGTTGAAGCAGACGGGCAACGCCTTTGGGCGAACCAATTTGAATCACGCGTTCTACGGGTAAAAAATCGACGCCCAGATCAAGCGATGAAGTACACACCACCGCCTTCAAGCTGCCGTTTTTTAATCCCTGCTCAACCCAATCGCGCACGGTTTTATCCAGTGAGCCATGGTGCAAGGCCAACAAACCGGCGTAGTCGGGCCGGGCTTCGAGCAAAGCCTGATACCAAATTTCCGCTTGAGAACGTGTGTTGGTGAACACGAGGGTAGATGCAGACTGGTCGATTTCCCGCGCCACAAACTCAAGCTGATTCAAGCCCAGATGCCCACCCCAGGGAAAACGCTCAAAAGTGTCAGGAATCAAGCTGTCGATCATCAATTGTTTGGGTAACTTGCCCTGGACCAAAGTGCTCTTACCGTGGTTTTTAACCGGATGCAGCAGCACATCCATGGCCACCGGCAAGTTACCCAAAGTAGCGCTTAAACCCCACACCTGCAGGCCCGGGTTAATGCGGGCCAGGCGCGCGATGGCCAACTGCAGTTGCACGCCACGTTTGTTGCCGATCAGTTCATGCCATTCATCGACCACCAACACTTGCAGTTTGCTCAAGCTGGGCTGGCTGCTGGCGCGCGTGAACATCAGGGTCAGGCTTTCAGGCGTGGTGACCAAAGCGAAAGGGGGCTTGCGCAAAATGGCTGCTCGCGCGGCTGAATCGGTGTCGCCGGTTTGCAAGGCCACATCGCAATCACCCACCAAGGCTGACAGCGATTGATGCAAAGCCTTGGTGCTGTCAGCAGCCAAAGCGCGCATGGGTGTTATCCACATGACACGGGTTGCCGCACCCCTTGGCTTGGGAAGTTGTGCCAGCCGAAGCAAGGCACCCAGCCACACCGCCAGGGTTTTACCAGCGCCGGTGGTGGCATGAAGCAAGCCGCTGTGGCCTTTCTGAAATGCCTTCCACACCTGCAATTGATACTCGAAAGGCTGCCAGCCTTGTGCGTCGAACCACTCCTGAAGATTGGCCAGGGTGAGTTCTGACAACGGCGGCCTATTCGCCTGAAGAACGACTTCGGGAGCTTGACCTACAGTGGCTGGTACCAAATTTACTGCCCTGTCGGCCGCTTTCTTTTTTCGACGCAGGGCTTTGAGCTGCGTACCCACATTGGGGCCTGGCGGAATACCTCGAAATTCAGACATGTTTTACTGCATTGATGATCCGGTTCCCGATTGTGCCATGGTTAATGCGAACCCTGATGATCATCCGCAAGCAGCGTCAAGTTACCACCGATGGCTGCGGTGTTAATTGACAGCACCTGCTCACAAACCAGCCTGTAATCTGGATAAACGCCATGCTCATCGGCCAACACCAGAGGAATGATTGATCCGGGGTGCTTGGCCAGGAGATTGCACACCCTTTTCAAGATTTCTGTGTTTTCCGGGTGACAAATTACCAGGTTGATATTGCCAAGATCGATTTCAGACAACACCTCGGCATTCACGATTGAATGCGGGTTTCGGTCATCGTCTGCGAGTTCACAAACCGGCACATTCCCGGTGGCCAGCACTGCGTCAATTTGTTGTTCAAGCAAAGCAAGGTCGCGTGCAGTGCACCAAACCCGGCCACGGGGTCGGCAGCGGTAAAGGTTTTGTTCACCTGTGGGGCCGGGCAATTCTTGGTTCTGCATATTCTTAAGCTGAGGCAGCCGCATCAAGGTAGGCAAATAATTTGGGCCACCCGCCTTGGGGCCGGTTCCCGATTTGCCATGCCCACCAAATGGCTGGCTACCCACCACAGCACCTACCATGTTTCGGTTCACATACACGTTGCCAGCTTTCGTGGTGTTGCAAGCCAGATCGATGGTGGATTGAATGCGGCTGTGAATGCCAAAAGTAAGGGCGTATCCGGTGGCATTCAATTCATGAAGCAAGGCAGGCAAGTGGTCGGCCTTGAAACGCAAGACATGCAGTACCGGGCCAAACACCTCTTGCTGCAGTTCATTCAAGTGCTGTAGTTCGATCAAGGTCGGCACCACAAAGTGACCCGCGACGCAGGGATCTACGCGCTCCGCCCGGAACACAGGAAATCCATTTGCGTTCATGTTTTCAATGTGGGCATTCACTGCTTGCCATGCATCTTGATCAATCAGGGGTCCAAGATCAGTGGAAATAAATGCAGGATCGCCCACCTGAAGTTCCTGCATTGCGGCTTTTAGCAGGGCGATGAGGCTGTCGGCGATATCCTCTTGCACACACAGCACCCGCAGTGCCGAACAACGCTGCCCCGCACTTCCAAAAGCCGATTCAAGCGCATCTCCAACCACTTGTTCAAGCAATGCCGATGAGTCAACCACCATGGCATTTTGTCCGCCTGTTTCAGCAATCAGCAAGGCGGGGCTTTGCAAACAGTCACGATTCAACAAACTGGCTTGAATGTGCTTGGCCGCCGCATTGGAACCCGTGAACAAGACGGTATCTACTGCTGGATAACTGCATAGCCAGGAACCCACTTCCCAATCGCCATAGACCAGCTGCAACACCTCAACAGGCACGCCTGCCTTGTGCAACAGCTTTGCTGCATAACATGCAATGTGCGGCGTTTGCTCGGCGGGCTTGGCCACCACCACGTGCCCACTGGCCAGTGCACCCACCACCTGCCCCATAAAAATGGCCAAAGGAAAATTCCAGGGGCTGATGCACACCGCAAGGCGCGGTGTTGATTCGGGTTGCAATGCACGCAAGGTGGAAACCTGGGCTGCATAGTAGCGGCAAAAATCAACGGCTTCGCGCACTTCCATGTGGGCATTTGGGATGGTTTTTCTGGCTTCGTGAACCAGCAAGTTAATCAATTGAAGGTGATGACTCTCAAGCAGCTTTGCTGCTTGCAACAAGACAGCCGCCCAGTGTTCTGGCCCTTTCTCAAACCAGTCGCCACCCGTGCTGCGCGATCGAAAAGCAACACCCAATGCGGATTGCACCTGCCCATGTGTGCTGTAAGTCAAGGGTTCCAAATCCTTAAAGGTTCCGCTACCCACGACTTGATGCAATTGCTGCACAGTGCGTTTGCAATACAAATCAAGCCCGCTTGAGTTCAGGCGATTGGCACCAAACAAATTCGGTGCAAGTACGCAGGCTGGGTTGCTTTGAACGCCATGCCTACGCAAGGTGAGAACCGGGTGTTCCAGCAGTTCATTCACGTGTACATTCGGATCCACCATCTGGTTGACAAACGAAGTGTTGGCACCATTTTCCAGCAAACGGCGCACCAGGTAGGGAAGCAATGTTTGGTGAGTGCCCACAGGCGCATAAATTCTGGCACGGCTGTAAAGCCCCTCACCCATGCCGTGCAAACACTGCATCTCGAACTGCCGCACATTCAGTTGCTCGGCCATGTGCTGAACAGCTGCGTAGGTGTGGGCGTTGTGGGTGGCAAATTGTGGGTAAATGAAATTGGCATTGCGCAACATCAGCTCCGCGCAACACAGGTATGAAAGATCGGTGTGAACCTTCTGGGTAAACACCGGAAAATGTGCCAAACCCTGTATTTGGCAACGCTTGATTTCACTGTCCCAATATGCACCTTTGACCAATCGAACCTGGATAACCCGTTCACTGGCGCGTGCCAGTGCAGCGACAAATCGAACCACCGCGGTCGCTCGGGTTTGATAGGCCTGAACCGCCAACCCAAGACCATTCCAGCACTTTAATTCAGGCTCGAAGGCCAAGCGTGTGAACAGGTCGAGTGATAATTCCAGACGCTCGCTTTCCTCTGCATCCACATTAAAGGCAATGTTGTGCTGCCTGGCTGAAAGTGCCAGTGTGTACAGCCGCGGGTAGAGTTCGGCTTGCACGCGTTGTTCTTGCCACAAGGTGTATCGCGGGTGCAATGCAGACAACTTCACAGAAATACCGTGACCGTCGATTACGCCTTTAGAATTACTTTGTCCAATCACATGGATTGCATGCAAGTAGCTGCTGAAGTAAGCCTGCGCGTCCGCTTCACACAAAGCGGCTTCACCCAGCATGTCGAAGGAATGGGTAAAGCCCTGCGAGGATTTCGCACGGCTGTTGCACAAGGCCTCCTCTATCGTTTGGGCTGCAACAAACTGCTGCCCCATGAATTTCACCGCCTGTTCCACCGCAGCACGCACCAGGCCTTCGCTGCTGCGTGCGATCAAGCGCCGAAGGGTGGAGTACAGGGTGTTGTCATCTGGAATTTGAATCCAATGACCAGCCATGAACAAACCCCAGGTGCTTGCATTCACAAACAGGGACGTGCTGTTCCCCAAGTGAGCCGCCCAATTCGCATGGCTTAATTTGTCGCGAATCAAATCATCGCGTGTTTGGGTATCCGGAATTCGCAACAGAGCCTCGGCAAGACACATCAGCGCAACGCCCTCCTGGGTGGACAAGCGATACTCCGCCATCCACTGGTGGACGCCTGCACGGTGTTTTTGCACCTCATATAAACGCTTGACATGCCCGAGTGCGGCCTGTTTGATGACATCAAACCCGGTGTCAGGCCAATCGCATTGTTCAAGCAGATTGCGCACTCGCTGTGTTTCATCCACCCGAGTCAGTGCATCTATTTCTGTGCGCAAACGGTCCAGCTCAGCCTGCATGTTCAGCCCAGTCAAAAGAACGCTGTACATGCCGCTCCCAATGCGGATTCAGAAGAACAGTCAGCAACTCCACTGCACGCTGCGCACTGCTGCCAGTGGGGTCTGCAGCAGGGTTTAACTCAACCAGATCGACCGACCCAACACAACCGGTTTGAGCAATGCGCGCCATGCAATATCGAAGCGAATCGAGCTGCAAGCCACCGTCTTCCGGGGTACTCACGCCGGGTAACACCAAGGGGTCAAGGCAATCCACATCGAAACTCACGTGCAAATGAGTACCAGGCTCAATGTCGCTCAGTGCAATATTCATGGCCTGAATAATTCCACGCCCTTGTATGTGCCGCATGGTAAGCATGGGCAAAGCCGCACGGCGCACCGCGCGGCGCTCTTCAGGGTCAACAGAACGCACACCCAACAATCGAATTTGAGAAGCGCGCAAGGCTGGGGAGAACCCTGCAAGCTCGGTCAACTCAGAAGGTCCCTGACCGCACAGCGCGGTCAATGGCATGCCATGCATATTGCCGGTGATCGAAGTATTGGCCGTATTGAAGTCTGCATGCGCATCCAGCCACAACACGCGCAGTTCTTTGTTCTGACGTTGGCAATTCGATGCCACCGCACTGATTGACCCCATGGCCAGCGAATGATCGCCACCCAGCAATATGGGAATATCGCCAACATTCAATGCTGCGGCCACTTCGGCATACACTGCCCGATTCCATGCCAGTACTTCATGAAAATTCCGATACCCCTGCACCTCGACATGCGGTTCAGATGTCGGTATTTTTAGATCGCCGCGGTCAATCACTTTGCAACCGATTTTTTGCAAACCCTGCTGAACACCGGCACGCCTTAGTGCATAAGGCCCCAGTGCAGCACCAGCCATATTTGCGCCGGCATCGCACGGGGCACCGATCAGTGAAATCATGCGACCTCCCCGTGTTTCAAACAACTGTACAAGTTCTTGGGATCCGGCAGTTCAGGGATCAAGGACAGTGATTCAAGTTCACCCTGTGCAAGCGCCAACCTGTGCATGTAACGCATCGCGGAAAAATCCTCGAGTGCAAAGCCCACCGAGTCAAACACAGTGATTTGATCGGGCGCTGTGCGCCCAAGCGCAAAACCAGTCAGCACTTCCCACAACTCCGTCACTGGAAAATCCTTGGGCATTTGCTGGATCTCACCCTCAATCCGCGTTTGCGGTTCATATTCAACAAATACGCGGGCGTCGCGAAGAATATCGGGGTGAAGCTCGGTTTTGCCGGGGCAGTCGCCGCCGATGGCATTGATGTGAACGCCCGGCCTGAGCATGTTTTTGGTCAACACGCTGGCATGGGTTTTTGCGGCTGTGGCAGTGGTGATCACGTCAACCTCACGTACAGCTTCCGGGACACTTTTGCACAATATAGTCTTCAAGCCGAGTTCATACAAATGATTGGCCAGTTTTTCTGTCGCCGAAAAATCGGTGTCGTACAAATAAAACGTGTCAATGCCGAGCAGCTCGTGAAATGCAACGGCCTGAAACTCGCTTTGCGCACCATTGCCGATCAGCGCCATGCTACGCACCGCTGGGTTAGCCATGTGCCGTGCTGCAAGTGCAGAAGTCGCTGCAGTGCGCAACGCGGTGATCAACGTCAATTCACTGACAAACTCCGGCAGGCCGGTTTCTACACGCGCGAGAACACCAAAGGCCATGACCGTGGGCAATTCATGCCGGTGATTGTTGGGATGCCCGTTGACATATTTGAAACCATAGGTTTGTCCATCACTGATTGGCATGATTTCAATCACGCCCTGTGCAGAATGACTCGCCAGGCGCGCCGACTTGTCAAACTGCTCCCAGCGCTTGAAATCGTGATCAATCTCGTTAACCATTCCCCGAATACAGTGGGCCAGGCCCGTCCGTGAAATCAGTGTTGCCGCGCCTTGCGCGCTCAGGAATAAGGTGCGCATCGCATACTCCCTCACCTGCTGAATTGCAAGTAGAACCACCATTGTGCTGCCCAGTGAAGGCAATCAAAAGCACACAATTTGCTTACAAAATGGCATTTTTCTAGCACAATGACAGAATCACCCTACACTTCGATAGCATGGATGCTTTAGATCGCCAACTTTTGGGACTGCTTCGTACCAATGCCAGGTTAAGCATCGCGGCGTTGGCCCACCATCTGAAAGTGTCCCGCGGCACAGTGACCAATCGAATCAACAAGCTGGAGAGCTCAGGCGTGATCGTGGGCTACAGTGTCAAATTGCGGCCTGACACAACACCCAATCTGATTGTCGCCTGGATGAGTATTTTGATTGAAGGCAATGACAGCCGCACGGTGCTGGCGAAGTTGCTCGGGGAGCCTGGGGTAACCGCCATTCACAGCACCAATGGACGATGGGACTTGCTGGTCGAGTTGCAGGCAGAAAACCTGACCGGGCTGTCCGGAATTTTGGAACGAATTCGACTCATCAAGGGCATCAGCAACACCGAGACCAGCATTCATCTATCAAGCTACAAAAGCTGAGTAATTTGCAGACAATCGCGGAACCAAGCTTGGATTTTGTCAACTCACTACAATATCCATCCTCGCGACCTGACTTATGTTCAAGGCAAACCAAATTGCTGTCTGCGACGCAAAAGCGGTTGAGGAACCCTCTGCTTCCGAGGAAGCTTCAACACAACACATGCCTTCAGTTTCAAGCGCAGCGAACACAATTGCTAGATTGTCCCTTCCTGGTTTGTTGGCAAACCGGTGTCAATTACCCAATCAATCCGAACTATCGAGTTCACGTGCAATAAAAACGGCCGACGGCAAGTGGCCTAAAGTAATAACAAAGGAAAAGCTGGGTGATGGATTTGTGCCAAGCAGCCTGAAAACACACTACACCAAACCGCCCGCACCAGACTGCAAAAAGGCTGGGCTAGATGAAATTCCACTACTTGACGCACGCCTGCACCTTGTTACCTCAGGGCAAGATGATGCAGCCATGAAACGCAATTTCGACTACATTTTCAATCAGCCAGTGAACCCAATCGTGATTTGCCTGGCGGATCAAAAACTTGAACAGTTCAAGACTCAGATACCGGAGGTTCAACCCTCGCACCTGGAACAGCTTGCCCCGCTTCGCCGTGGTGGTTCAGAAACATTGAAACATCGAAATGCACACCACAACGTCGCCTTGGCGAATTGGGATCTGGCCAGCACCATCGTCCACGAAACCGCCAAGCGCAGGGAACCTGCAACGCCGCAGTCCATTCGCAATTTGTTCATTCGCATCAATACGGTGCTGATGCAAGAAATTCACAACAGTACGGGTGGGAAGGTAAGGCAACTGAACAATGTGTGGGTTGGACCCTGTGACGCCAAAGGGAATGCTGACCCTCACCCAAGCCGCCTTGCAGTACCCGGCTCAATGGTTAATACCGAATTGAACACCTTGTGCAACGAAGTGGCCGAAGAATTGAACCTGGGCAATGTCAACCCGATTTTGCTGGCGGCAAAAACCGCCATGAAAGGAATTTCAATTCATCCTTTCTCGGATGGCAACGGCAGAACCTGCCGCCTGATTGCTGATTTTGTCCTGCTGAGATCAGGACTATTACCCGCTTGCTTTGACGATGAAAGCAAAAACATAATGGTGTTCCCGAGGATTGCGCCTGACATGAACCACAACACAACCAGTGCAGCAAATTTGATGATGGATGCACTGCAAAGAAGCTACCAACAATTTGATTAATTCAAACGATCGTTTGATTTATTATAAATGGCTTTGCTATGATGGACTTCCCAAAATCATTAACAAGTGACCATGAGCATGCCAACCCCAAACACCATCAAAATCGGCGGCGCCTGCGGCTTTTGGGGCGACAGTAGCCTGGGCACTGAACAACTGCTGAAGGTTCCGGGAATACAGTACATCACCTACGATTACCTTGCGGAACTGACTCTGGCCATCATGGCGGGCATGCGCATGAAAAACCCGGAGCACGGATATGCACTCGACTTCATTGACCTGATGAAGAAGACCCTGCCCGCGGCCAAATCCAAAGGCATCAAGATTATCGCGAATGCAGGCGGGCTTAACCCTGCCGGTTGTGCAGCGGCCTTGCAGCAAGCCATGATTGAGGCTGGCCACACCATTCGAATTGGCGTGGTCAGCGGCGATGACGCAACAGGCACGCTTGGCCAACTGCGCAAGGATGGCATTGAATTGCGAGACCAACATTCAAGCCAGGCTGCGCCGCCATTTTTTCTGACAGCCAATGCCTACTTGGGTGCTTTTCCTATTGCAGCTGCACTGGATGCCGGCGCTGACATTGTGATTACCGGCCGTGTGGTCGACAGTGCCATGGTGTTGGGCGCACTGGTGCATGAATTCAAGTGGCAAACCACAGACTTGAACCCGCTTGCGCAGGGCAGCCTGGCAGGTCACATAGTGGAGTGCGGCGCACAGGCCACCGGCGGGCTGTTCACAGATTGGCAACAAGTGCCTGACTGGGCCAACATTGGTTACCCGATTGTGGAAGTGGCTGCGGATGGAAGCTTTGAGTTGAGCAAACCGGAAGGTACAGGCGGCTTGGTGAACAAAGCCGTGGCCACCGAGCAATTGCTTTACGAAATTCATGACCCGGCCAACTATGCCCTGCCCGATGTGGTGTGCGACTTCACCACAGTGAACATTGAAGAAACCGGCCCGAACCGGGTACGGATTTATGGAGCCACTGGCAAAGCGCCCAGCGAATTGTACAAGGTGTGTGCCACGTATCCAGAAGGTTTTCGGTGCATTGGCATGCTGTCGATTGTGGGGTTTGATGCGCATGCCAAGGCAAAGCGCACAGGCGAAACCATTCTGGAACGCACACGCGCCATGTTCAAGCGCCAAGGTTTGGCAGACTACACACGCACGTCAATAGAAATCATTGGCAGTGAAACCGATTTGGGCCCACATGCCCAGGTACGGTTGGGTCACGAAGCCATGATGCGCATCGCAATTACGCACAGCGACAAGAAAGCTGCAGCAATTTTCTCTCGTGAAATTGCCCCGGCAGGCACCAGCTATGCGCCGGGTACCAGTGGCAACTTTGGTATGGGACGCCCCAATGTAACGCCCTTGGTAAAAATGTTCAGCTGCTTTGTGCCAAAACACATGCAAACTGCGATTGTTCAGGTAGGCGGTGAAAACATTCAATACCAAGAACCGGAACACCCCAAGGCACGCGCTGAAACCCGCCCGACTAATGAACAGTCATTTGGCGAAGTAACCGTGCCCCGCGAGCTATTGGGCAAACCCTTGATTGAAATTGCACACGGCCGCAGCGGCGACAAAGGCGACACCAGCAACGTGGGCATTGTGGCCAGAAAGCTGGAGTATTGGCCCGTGCTGCGGCATTTACTGCGTCCCGAGAATGTAAAAAATCACTTGGCTCACTTGGTGAAAGGTGAGGTTCACACTTTCGAGCTACCTCAAGTTCAAGCCTTTAATCTCGTTATGAAAGAAGCACTCGATGGTGGTGGCATGACCTCGATGAGAAACGACCCACTGGGCAAGGGCATGGCCCAAGTGTTGCTGAACATGAAAATTACCGAATAATCTTCACCTGTTTGAAGGGGTACACCACGTTGGGCGGACCCCCTAGCTAGTTATCTTTTTCCTACACGGTGTCTCCGTTAGTGAAAGTGTGAGGCGAGATCCAGAAAGCGCCTACTACATCCAACACACAGGAGAACACCATGCAAGTTAAACAGATCGCAATCGTTGCAGCCATCGCTTCCTCTTTCGCAATGCCCATGACAGCTCAGGCTTCTGACATTGCTACCCTGAACGGCTGGGGTGCTTTGTTCGCAGCCGCACATTCAGGTCAGCAGGCTTCTGCCCAAGGTCAGGCACAAGGTGAAATCAAGGTCAGCCTGTTCCAGCGCCAGCAACCTCCCGCAGCCCAACCTGCTCCTGAAGCAACACCACAGCCGACACCAGTGGCTGAACCCACACCCACCAACGAACCAGCCCCAACCGCTGAAGCCCCGGAAATGGAAAAACCCGAGGCAGGCGACCAAACAGCCTCTACAGGTGACAACGTGGGTGAATCTGCCGAAGCAGGCCAGGACAATGCCGGCAAGGCAACAGCGTCAGCCAGCGCAAGCGTAAGCGCGACAATTGAGCTGGGCGGAGGCCAAAGTGCCCAGATGATGAACAAGGTAGACAGCGTTTATCAAACAGCAGGCACAGTGGTTGAAGGTGTTGCCGGTGGTGTGTTCGGCACGGTGCAAAACGTGGCCGACAAAACTTCGGGTACCTCAATGGCGGCGGACATGTCCAACACTGGTTCAATGGATATCGCGGGCTTGGCTACAGCATCGATGGCTGGCAATATGAGCGCAACAGCCAGCATGATGAATGCGGGCCAGTTGGGCGCAATTACTGCCATGACTTCAAGCCTGATCCAAAACGTGATTGCTTCCCGCCCAGCTTCATTGACAGGCTTGCTGCGTTAATCGCAAGCGAAGCGCTGAGAGCCCTTGCTGGTGATAGTCATCAGCAAGGGTTTTTGGTTCAGTGAAATTGAGTTCAGCAAATATTAAGCGTGTTGGGATAGAAAGAAAGCCACCACTTTGTCTGAGAGCGTGTCCAGGTTGTCGCCCTTCTTGGGCTTGTACCAAGTCACCATGAAGTTCATGGCACCCAATACCATCAAGCGCGCAAACTTGGTGTCCCCACCCAGAAAACCTGCATTGTGCAAGCCGTTCACAGCATTTTGCCAAATGGCGTCGTATTCATCTTTGGTTGCAATCAGCCTGCGCTGATGTACCTCGTCCAGGCAACGCCAGTTGTAAAGCATCACTGGAATGAAGTCATTGCCGTCTTCGAGAATAATGCTGAGGTGCACTTTCACCAGGGCACGAAACTGCGCATCGGCCGGCAAGTTGGGCTTGACGACAGCACGGGTTTTTTCAAGCCCCTGGCGCAAGCCTTCCTCAACCACCGCCACCAGAATGTCTTGCTTGCTGGCAAAGTGATAAAAGGGGCTGCCGCACTGCATACCGACCGCATTGGCAATGGCCCGCATGCTGGCACCATCGTAGCCCTTGTCGCGAAACAGCTTGGCAGCAGCGCGAATAATATCGCCACGCCGCCCGTCATCGTGTTTTTGTTCTTTCAATACTCTAGCCACAACCCAGTCCTTTTTTATGTTGTCAGGTTTCGCACCATCCACTGGTGGGGTATTCCCACCTCCATGTGAGCATCGCCACACGGTGCAAATCCATGTCGACTGTAAAATTCGATCGCCTGCTGCTGCGCGCTCAGGCGCACCTGCGGCAAATTGTTCTCTTTGGCCACTGCCAGCAAAGCCAGCAACATGGCGCTACCTATTCCCTGGCTTCTGAATTCAGGGAGTACCGCCATACGGCCAATTTTTCCTTCCGGCAACAACCTTGCTGTACCCACAGGCGTGCCACCTAGCCAGGCAAGCACATGTGTAGAAACCGAGTCGTGTTCATCCCATTCTTCGGATTCATCAATGCCCTGCTCTTGAACAAAAACAGAACGGCGAATGGAACTGGCCCACTCGCCGTTGATCAACCAACTGGAACAGTCAATCCGAATCAACGAATCGATCAGCCCAATGCGGCGAATTCAGCATCAACTGCTTCCAGCATTTCCTGGGTAATCAAACCACCAGAAAAATTGGCCACAACAGCCAATGGGAAACCTTTGCCCATGCCGATTTGCGGGTGTGTGGAAATGCCGGGCATGTGTTTTTCCAAAATTGCTGCGGTTTGGGGGTTGTCCAGCAAATCGCCCAGTTTGGATTGGGTTGAGAAAGCCATGTAAATCGTCTCCTAGAATTTTAAATGAACCCACAATTCAAACAAACGCTTGAATTATTTCCTCATTCTAGACCAAGAATCGATCAGCTGTAACGCTTTTTCAACGCAGCCACTGCCTCGTTGTAAATCTTGTCGAGGTCTTTGGGATCCGAGATGGAAATTTGAAGGTTTCGCACAATGCCATCTTTCAGGCTATACAACCAGCCATGCACCGTGAGGTCTTGTCCGCGCTCCCACGCATCCTCGATCAAGGTGCTCTCGCACAGATGTTTCACCTGTTCAATCACGTTCAATTCGCACAGTTGATCATGGCATTTCTGCTCAAGGGCTGCGTCGCAAGTAACAAGCCCGTGTCTGCGCGCCAACTGGTGAATGGGGCGCACCCATGCATCGGCCAAACCCACCCTGTCGCCCCGCATGGCCATGCGCACGCCCGAGCAGCCGTAGTGACCACACACAATGATGTGTTTCACCTTCAAAAACTCCACTGCAAACTGCGTGGCCGATTGGCCGTTCAAATCGCCATGAAACACCTGATTGGCCACGTTGCGGTGTACAAAAACTTCGCCGGGCTGCAAATTGACAATCGTGTTGGCTGGCACACGGCTGTCGGAACAACCAATCCAGAAATACTCCGGAGATTGCTGATTCTCAAGGCGTTTGAAAAATTCGGGGTCTTTGTCCACTTGAGCCGCAGCCCAGGTTTGGTTGGCATCAAGAAGGTGTGAAAGGTCTTTGGACACGGTGTTCGCCTGTTGGAGTCAAGGCCCTCATTTTAATGCAGCGCAGCATGAAGTGGCATTGGGGAGAGCCCGAGGTGACGCTTTTGCATCACCTCAGGATCACCAGAATCTATATCCTGATTTTATTCAACCTGTGACACGTAGCTGACGGACAGAACATCGTCTGGGCTGGCCGTGCTGCGGCCTTTGGTATAACCAAACTGCAGGGCTGAAGTGGTGTCCAGCGCATACACGGCTGAAATTGCCCTTTCCTTGCGCTTCTCGGTGCCTGCCAGCAGTTCATCCCGCTGAGAGGTGGTCAGGTTGATGAACAAAGAATCACCCAAGGGGAAATTCACGCCCACGGTGGCGTAGTTGCCATTGAGCAAAGGGAGCTCAGGGGTATCCCCGTAGTACTGCCGACCCAGCACTGCGGTCAGTCCAAAACCATTGTTAAAGCGATAGGCCAGGTCAGTCTGAATGCCGTAGTCTGTCTTGCCTGTGCCAAGCCCCCGGTCTTCATTGCCAGTTGCAATTTTCACCAAGCCTGTTGCCGACATGGCAAAGCCCTTGGTTTGAATGCCGCCGATAATATCGGTAGTGTATGTGGCCACCATGTCACCCAAGCCTTGCTCACTGCGACGTGCCGGGCCATTGGTACCTGTCACCGTGCCTGCCACCAGGGTACCAGGACCTTCCAGTGAAATGTAGGGCACAAACAGGGAAGCGCGATACCCCTCGCCTACCAGGGTTGCACCCAAGGTGAAGGATCGGGCCTTGATTTCCTGTGGTTGACCAAACTTGCCCGACAAACTGTCGAAGCTATAGGTCATGAGCAAGCCCGGAGGGGCTGCAATTGCTGTAGTGCCGGCTGCTGTCAAAGTGCAGGCCAATGCGAATCGAATAAAAGATTGCCCCATTAACTGTCTCCTTTTTTTGGAACAGTATAGGGGCAAAAGTGCTACTACTGGGATACTTCAAAAGGTGGTTGGGAAAGTACCTACAAAATTCAGGTATTACATGGCATTACTTGCACTCTCCGCCTTGCGTTTGTTGTAGCGATCCTTCATTTTCTCTTTCCATTCGGCCCGAATCACTTTGGCCTTTTCGCGCTGCTCGGGAGTCAACACCTTATAAATTTCGTGCTGGGTACGCAGCATGCTCAATTTGGTAGCACGTTCCTGTTCCTGTTGCTGGGCAATCAGTCGCTCCGCTTTGGCAGCATCGAATGTGTCTTGCTCAACAATCGATTTCATCTCTTCGCGGTGTGCACGGCGATCGCTCATGGCTGCTTTCATTTCGGTCCTTTGCTTGTCCATAATCTGTTTCACCTGCGCCTGTTGGGCCTCAGTCAAATCAAGCTGTTTCAACATGCCCATCCCGCCATGCTTGTGGTGATGACGCATTTCTGAATGTTGCTTTTTGCCACCCTCCTCGTGATGACCTGCGTACGCACTCATGGGAATCGCCATGGCCATTGCAGTGACAGCAATCATTTTCTGGATGGTCAATCTGGATACATTCATTTGTCTACTCCTTGTGTAATGGACAACTGCATTGTGCAAAACCGGCTTGTAAACGAGGATGTAAGCTGTGTAAAGATGGGTAAAGCGTTTGCAAACAAGTGCGCATCAACCCAGGCTGCCTAGTAATATTGAAGCCATGACGAAAATACTTCATATCGACGACGACATTGAACTGGGCGAAATGCTGTGCGAGTACCTGCGCGGTGAAGGCTTTGAGGCAGAGCATTGCGCAAATCCAATTGAGGGTTTAAAAAAACTGGCTGACGATCAATACCAACTAGTGGTGCTCGATGTCATGATGCCGCAGCAAAGTGGGCTTGAAACCCTGAAACAGATTCGCCTGAAGTACAACACCCCAGTGTTGATGCTGACTGCGCGGGGCGACAATATTGACCGCATTGTGGGGTTGGAGCTGGGTGCCGACGACTACGTACCCAAACCTTGCCTGCCCCGTGAAATTGTGGCCCGTGTCCGCGCAATTTTACGGCGCGCCAGTGATTCCAACAACGCACCGAAGCAGGCTCTTCAGTTGGGCCCACTGGAGGTGCAGCCCGCCAAACGCAAGGTGCTGTTACACGGCAACGAGGTAGAGCTGACAAGTGCCGAGTTTAATTTGCTGGAGGTTTTGGCCAGCCATGCAGGCCAGGTGGTCAGCAAGGCGGTGCTGAGTGAGCAGGGATTGGGTCGCCCGCTGGAGCGGTTTGACCGCAGCATTGATGTGCACTTAAGCAGCCTGCGCAACAAGCTTAATCTGAACGACGAGCGACTGCCCTTGACCCTCCACACCATTCGCGGGCAGGGCTATCAGCTCAGTCTCGATTAGCCAGGGCTGCATTCATGGGCAAGTTGTTCTGGAAATTCTTCTTTGGTTTTTGGTTGTGCCTGATCGCTGCGGCTGTGGCCACCGGGACAGCGTTATACCTGATACGGGAGAAACCCGCCAGCAGCGACATTGCTGAAGGCCCGCGCGCACAGTTCATGCTGGAGACCATTCAAGAAGTACTCGAAGGCAAAGGGCCAGATGCCCTGCGGGACCTGCTGGACCGCAACCGCCAGCGAACCGGCAACGCCATACCGGTGTTTGCGGTGTCGAGCGAAGGCGAGGAGATTTTAAGCCGCGAGGTGCCTGAGAATATTCAGCAACGGATTACCGCCTTGTTCAACAACAACGAGCCAACCGAGCAGGGTATCTTGAGAGTCACCGCACAAGATCAGTCGCAATGGATTCTTTTCATTCCACGCAATCGTCGCCATCCAGAACCAGCAAATACGGTCAATCCCAACACTGGCGAACCCGAACAAACTCACAGTGAAAAGCGCAAGCAACGTGAGGCGCTCGAGCCGCCACTTCCACCCATCCCCGGCGCGGGTTTGTTTGCTGCGTTTTTGGCCAGCCTTTTATTTGCCGGGGTATTGGCTTATACATTCAGCAGGCCGTTGAACACTCTGAAAAATGCGTTCAGGGAAGCGGGCAAGGGTCGATTGGGTGTGCGCATTTCAAACGGCCACAAAACCGGTAAAAAACGCAGCGATGAAATTGGGGAATTACTCAGTGGTTTTGACCACATGGCTGAAGAAATTGAAACCCGCATTGAACAACAGAAAGCCCTGCTGCATGATGTGTCGCATGAACTTCGCTCGCCATTGGCACGCCTGAATCTGGCCGTAGGCCTTGCCCGCCAGAACCCCGAACAGCTGGACACCAGCTTAAGCCGCATTGAAACCGAGGCAGAAAGACTGGACAACCTGATCGGACAACTGCTCAACCTGTCTCGACTCGACTCCAAGCAAAACCCGGAAAGCAACCGCGAACACAATGTGATTGAATTGCTGTTGGCCGTGGTGGATGACGCGCAATTTGAAGCCGAACAACAGAACAAACAAGTGTTGTTCAACAGCCGGGTAAAACGATGGCGTTTGAACTGCGATGCTGAAAGCCTGCAAGGCGCATTCGACAATATCATTCGCAATGCGATCAAGCACACACCTGCCAACACAGCCGTGAGCATCGATTGTTCACTTCAGGAAAAACAGTTGCGCATTGAAATCAGGGATCAAGGCCCGGGTGTGCCCGCCGCGTTGCTGCCCAAACTGTTCACTCCATTTTTCAAGCATGGAGAACACTCAGGCCATGGTCTGGGTTTGGCAATCGCCAAGAAGTCGATTCAGCGTGTGAATGGGGTACTTGGCGCACGCAACTGTGCGCCGACCGGCTTGCTCGTGTGCATTGAATTGCCAGGCAAGGGCACTTAGGGCGTCACACCCGCTATCCAGCCTTCCACAGGATCGATCAGCTTGGGCAAACCGAAATTGGAATCGGCTCGTTTTGCAGCCCACCCGGCGACCAAGCAACACAACACTGCATCCAGGTGATCGGCCTTGACATCGTCAAGCAACTTCGCGCGCAAATAAGGCCGCACTTGCACCTTGATACCGAACAACATGCCCTCTTCCAAAGCACACAGAAGCTCGGAACGGGCCATTCGGCGATCCGCTGTGTCTTTCTTCGGATCATCGCTTTTGTAGCTGGCGCGGTTCAATACCTTGCGAGCCAGGTAGCCGGGGTAGGCTTCCAAGGCCACGCGTGTGGGGTCGCCACGTTGCATGCCTGGGATATGAACGCCTGTTTTCATCAACAACGGTGCGCCCGCGTGCAGCATGTAGGCCACCGGCGGGTTCACCCACTTCATCGAAGGCGAGGAGCCCGCAGGGCCATCGCACTCGCGGTGCGCAAACTTATGCCCCGCAGGCCGTGCATCACACCAGGCTTTGAAGGTGGCGCGAATTTGCTCGCGGCTTAGCGCACTGTAGTAACTGATCAGATTTTCCCAGGCCTTGAAGTCGGTACGCCCGGCACCTGGCCACTTCAAACCTTCGACCAGTTTGCGCGACAAACCAAACGGCATGTCAATCGCAGCCACAAACCCCAACTGTTCCAAAGGCCCTGCTGCGCGCTCGAATTTTCCAAACGCCTGCGGCCCCTCTTTTAACAGGGTTTCAAACTCGCCCAGCGTGGTCAGCGACATCAGTTCATCAACCGCCAGCACAGCGCCTTGCCAATGGCCCACAGCCACAGCAATCGGCTTTTTCTTGGTGGGGCTGCTGGAAAAATCAATGCCGAGCAAGCGACTGTTCTCAGGATTCAAACTGCATTCTCCGGGGGCAACAAAGCTTCGAGCACGGCAAGGTGATCGGCTTCATGCAAAGGTTTGTCATGGCGAATGCGCAGCATACGTGGAAAACGAACGGCCACCCCACTTTTGTGGCGAGTGGAGCGGGAAATTGCTTCGAATCCAAGTTCGAAAACCAGCACTGGCACCACAGTGCGAACCGGCCCAAACTTGTCCACAGTGTGTTTGCGAATGACTCGATCCACTTCCTTGAATTCTTCATCGGTAAGGCCAGAGTAAGCCTTGGCAAATGGCACCAAACGGGGCAAACCACGGGCCACGGTGTCTTCTACTTTCTCACCGTTCGCAATCGCCTGTGCCACCTCTTGCGCTTGCGCCTTCGAGGCGGGCGGTGTTTCCCACACGGCAAAGGTGTAATCGGTGTAAAGGCTTGCGCGGCGGCCATGGCCCCGCTGGGCATACACCAACACGCAATCCACGGTCATTGGATCAATTTTCCATTTCCACCACAAGCCATCGGCTTTGGTGCGCCCAACTCCGTATTTGGACGCCAAGTGCTTCAGCATGAAACCCTCCACACCTCGCCCACGGCTCTCTTCGCGCAACAGTTTCAATGCATCCCAGTTGGGTGCTTTCACACTTTGCGACAACAACAAACGCGGCATGGCATTCACGGTACTTTGTTCATGGTGTGAAGCATGAAATTTCTCCAGCGCAGTTCGACGCTCACGCTGAAGAAGATTCACCATGTTGTCGCCATGAAGCCGAAGCAGGTCGTAAGCCAAAAAAACAACCGGCGCATCGGCCATCAATTTTTTACTCACCACTTTGCGATTCAAACGCCCTTGCAAAGCATTGAACCCAGCCGGCGCATCGCCTTGCCACACCAGAATTTCACCATCCAGAATGCATCCATCTGGCCATTGTGCAAATGCTTCCTGCAACTCGGGAAACTGCTCGCTAACCAACTCCTCGCCGCGCGACCAAACCCACACCTGCCCACCTTCTTTCACCACTTGGGCGCGAATGCCGTCGTACTTCCATTCCACCAGCCAATCTTCAAGTGGGCCCAACTCTTCAGGCTCCTCCTGCAAGGGATGGGCTAGAAAAAACGGCAAGGGCTGACCCAAACGGCCGGGGTCTTCCCCCGTGCTGCTGTTCGCGGGTACAGCCAACAATGCGCTGAACTGCTCTGCCGTGGGTTGGTTGCTCGCATCGGCAAACCCCATCATGCGAGTGGCCACCAGTTTGGCATCCAGCACAGCCAGTTCAGCCAAGGCACGGGTCACCAACAGCTTAGACACCCCCACTCGAAATCCACCTCCCACCAGTTTCACAAACAGGAATCGCTCCGTGGCGCTCAGTTCATTCCAGCAGCTTTGCACAGCCGCAATGCGATCTTCGTCGGGCAAATTGCGCAGGGGCAGAATTCGGTGTTGCATCCACCAGGCCAATCCTTGCGACTGGCTGGGCACTGTAGAGGAGGTCGGCAATACATGCGCGATTGTCTCGGCCAAATCGCCCACCGCCAGATAACTCTCCTCAAACAACCAATCGGGCAAGCCACTCACCTGCAAGGCAACCTCGCGCAGTGTCCGTGTGGGCACAGTGCGCTTGGGCTTGCCGCCGGACAAGAAGTACACAGCCCAAGCGGCGTCCTCAGCAGGCGCATGTTCAAAATAACGCTTTAAGGCCTGCACCTTGTGCAAAGTTGAGGTAGAGCCATCCAGTTCAGCGAACAATTCTGCAAACTGCTTCATGCGGCAGGCTCCTGTTCGCCTTCTCCTTCGCCGCCATACTCAGTCACGAAGGCACGTGCATTCAATCCCTGCTCTTGCAGCCAGCGCACCATCACCTGAACATAGCCGTGAGTCACAATCACCTGTTCCGCACCAGTGGCGCCGATTGCACGCATCAGGCCGGGCCAGTCTGCATGGTCAGACATCACAAAACCCCGGTCTACATTGCTGCGCCTGCGCCCGCCGCGCAACTGCATCCAGCCCGATGCAAATGCATCGGAATACGAATTGCCAAATCGCTTCATCCAGGCTGCACCTTGGGCAGCGGGCGGTGCAATGGCAAGACAGTTTTTGTAAATGGATTTATCGAGTACCTCGCTCACGGTCAATGTTTCTGGCAACTTCACACCCGCATCTCGATAGGCCTTGTTCAACCCCTCGCAAGCACTGTGGCACACAATAGGGCCGATGCTTGAATCAACACCCGCCAGTATTCGTTGTGCCTTGCCAAATGAATAGCCGTACAACACGCTGGCTTTGCCCAGTGCTGCATTGGCAGCCCACCAGGCATTGATCTCGGCATAAATTTCGGCGTCGCTACGCCAGCGGTAAATGGGCAAACCAAAGGTAGACTCTGTGATGAAGGTGTGGCATTTCACCGGTTCGAATGCATCGCAAGTTAAATCGGGAGCCACCTTGTAATCGCCGCTGGCCACCCACACATGGCCTTGGTACTCCAGCCGAATTTGACAAGACCCCAACACGTGACCCGCCGGGTGCAGCGAAATTTTCACACCGTTGTGAACGGTGCTTGTGCCATAAGGCAAGGTGTCCAGAGAAATATTGCCCAAGCGGGTACGCAATACACCTTCGCCGGGCGCAGCACACAGGTAATGGTTGTGGCCAACACGGGCATGGTCAGCATGCGCATGGGTAATAATTGCGCGGTCTACCTTGCGCCACGGGTCGATATAAAAATCGCCCGGTGGGCAATACAAACCTTCGGGGCGACTCACCACCAAATCCATGCTGCACAACCTTCAAGAACAAGCACTAATACCGGCTGCCAAAACCACCCAGAAAAACAGCCAAGAGCATTAATTTATAACACAGCCAGCTGAACACCCTTTCTTTCAAAGGTCGCTGTGCGTGTTCAAGGGCTTGAATTTCGCGGCTGTCTTTCTGAATGGATTTTTGTAGTTCTTCGCGCAGCGCACTTGCAAACTCGCGGTTATACACAATCACATTGGCCTCTCGTGCAAACAGAGAACTCAATGGGTCCAGGTTGGATGAACCCACCGTGGCCCAGTTGGAATCCACCACTGCTACTTTGGCGTGTAGAAAGCTGGGCAAATACTCATAAATATCGACCCCCGCACTCAACAAACTCGAATACAAACTTTGCGTGGCGTAATGCTGAAAGCGATACTCCACTCGCCCTTGCAACAACAGTTGAACATGCACGCCGCGCGCACGCGCAGCCAACAAGGCTTTGCGTATTTTGCGGCCGGGCAAAAAATAAGCATTGCTCAGAATGATTGAGCGCTGCGCATTGCCAATGGCCTGCACGTAGGCGCGCTCAATTCGCCTGCGCAAGCGAAAATTGTCGCGCACAGCCAGCTGGGCTTTTACCTTGCCCGCTGCTTTGGGTTTGGGCGTTGCGCGCTGGCGGGCCATTGCCTCTTGTAACCGTTCAACCCTTTCCTTCCACCAAGCCGAACTAAAAGTATCTGTCACCCGGCCGCCCGGGCCAATTTGGAGCCACAGCCACTCCATGTTGTGCCACACATCCAGAACCACAGGGCCTTGCACTTGCACAGCAAAGTCATAGCGGGGCCCCAAGGTTTTTTGATCCAGCAAATCGGTGTTCACCACCATGGCTTGCTCGCGCATTCCACCTGAAGCGCCCCAAATCGGTTCCCGTTTCTGTCGCGCGCGCTCAGTTGCCTTCAGCAACTCATCGCGTTCCCCTTCATGATTCCAGTCATCAATCAGGTTAATGCCACCCACAAAAGCAATGTCGTGATCGACAGCAATGATTTTCCGGTGCATGCGACGAAGCCGTTTCGGGTTCAGCTTGAACAACACGCCCTCAGGTCGAAACACCCGCACATGCACGCCATGCTGCTGCAAAGTGGGCACCCATGTGCGCGCGCCTTCCTGTCCACCAAAACCATCCAGCACCAGGCGCACATTCACCCCGCGTACTGCGGCACGGCACATCGCCTCACAAAATGCTTCGCCAATTGAGTCGTTTGCAAAAATATAGGTTTCGACGCGCACGGCATGCCTGGCTTGCTCGATGGCATTCAACGCTCTTGGGAACAGTTGCTCGCCGCCCACCAACAACTCAACCGCATTGCCCTCCCGCTCGGGCGCGGCTGCTGGCAATAGGTTCAACACCATGCACACTCCAGGTCGACCACGAATGGCGCATGGTCAGACAACTTGGCCCAAGCAGACCCATGAAGCACCGTGGCCTCATGAACCTTAAAACCACGGGCAAACACGCGGTCAAGCCCCAGCAAAGGAAACCGGCTTGGGAAACTACCCACACGGGCCAGGCGATTGTGTTTGCCTAGGGGCATGACTTCCTCGGCCTGCAAGCCTTGCTGCAAAATTGGCCCCAAGCGGCGCTGCCAGTCGTTGAAATCGCCCGCAACCACCAAAGGCATGCCAGCGGGCACATGCGTACCCACATGCTCAATCAGTTTGCTGGCCTGCCGTACACGGCTGCGATACAGCAAACCAAAATGCGCCACCATGGCGTGAATGGGGCCTGCTGGAGTTTTTACGCAGCAATGCAGCAAACCACGTTGCTCAAGCCGGTGGTCTGACACGTCCTGATTCAGCATCCATTCAATTTCGTATCGCGACAACAAGGCGTTGCCATGGTGCCCGTGCGAATACACCGCATTCATGCCGTAAGCTGTGAAGTATTGTTGGCTGGCATGGCCCAACAGGTTGTCAATCGCAGAGGGCGATTGGGCGAGAAACTCGTGTTGCCCGCCCTCGGGCCAATGTTCAAACTTGCCCGCATGGCGATCGTGTCTACCTTGCACCTCCTGCAGAAACACCAGGTCTGCATTCATGGCGTGAATTTGTTCGCGCAGGGCGTGAATGGTAAGGGCAGGCTTGCGCAGGCCCATCACCCCTTTGTGAATGTTGTAGGTCGCAATTCGAAGTCGCATTACATGCAATACCTAGAAAATAGATCGGTAAATTACCAAGTCAAGTCAAGTCATGTCACAAACACAGGGTATTGCCCCCCAATTAGGGTTACCCCTAAACTCAATTCGTAAATATTGAATCTTCTAAAGCAGTTTAAAACCGTTTCCAGCAGTAGCTACATACCGTATATGAAAAAAGGGGCCCTTCGCGGCCCCTTTGTATTTTCAGGCCAGCCCGGCCTGAAGCTTTAAGTTCAAATCAAGAATGGCTTGTGCATTGTTGGGTGAAAAACAGCGGCCCGCTGCCTCTTGTGCATTCATCCAGGCATACCCAACATGCTCATCGGCAGCCAACTTGGGAATAAACTCGACAGGCACACAGGCCAAGAACCAATGCTCGGTGTTGTGGGTAACACCTTGCGGGTAACGATGACGCCAATGTTCGAAAATTTCGTACTGCAAACTGTGTGGCCACGGCCTAAGTACACCGGGTTGCAACAATTCATCAGGTTTGGCATCCAGCACAGTGGGTGACTGCACAGGCGTGGCCACAAACCCGGTTTCTTCGGCCAGCTCACGCACAGCCGCATGCAAGGGCAATTCATCTGGAAAATCGAGACTGCCGGTCACTGATTGCCAGTAACCGGCTTTGTCAGCCCGTTCTATCAATAAAAAATCCCCGTCCGGGCTGACCATCACGACCAGCACCGACACAGGGATTTTATGACCGCTCAAAACTGCGCCGCCCTACGTGGTCAAGCCACGTTTTTGGGTTCGGTCTGCCGCAAACGAATATGCAACTCACGCAACTGCTTTTCGTCTACAGGGCTTGGGGCCTGAGTCAACAAGCACTGCGCACGCTGTGTTTTCGGGAAGGCGATTACGTCGCGAATGCTCTCTGCACCACTCATCATGGTCACAATGCGATCCAGGCCAAAGGCCAAACCACCATGGGGTGGCGCACCGTATTGCAGGGCATCCAGCAGGAAACCAAACTTGGCTGCCGCTTCTTCTTCAGAAATATTCAGCGCACGGAACACCTTGCTCTGAACCTTTTCCTTGTGAATACGCACTGAACCGCCGCCCAACTCCCAGCCGTTCAACACCATGTCGTAAGCCTTGGCAATACATTTGCCAGGATCGGTAGTCAGGTAATCTTCGTGGCCGTCTTTGGGACTGGTGAAGGGGTGGTGGCAAGCCACCCAGCGACCGGCCTCTTCGTCCAGTTCAAACATCGGGAAGTCGATCACCCACAATGGCTCCCACCGCCCCTGCGCCAAACCGGCTTTCTGGCCAAATTCGCTATGGCCAATCTTCAGGCGCAAAGCACCCATGGCGTCGTTCACCACCTTGGCTTTGTCAGCACCAAAGAACAGAATGTCGCCATCGGCCGCGCCACTGCGCTTGAGCAATTCATTCAGGGCGGTGTCGTGAATGTTTTTCACGATGGGCGACTGCAAACCATCGCGGCCCTTGGCCAGTTCATTCACCTTGATCCAGGCCAGCCCCTTGGCGCCGTAAATGCCCACAAACTTGGTGTAGTTGTCAATTTCGGAACGCGGAATTTCAGCGCCACCGGGCACACGCAGCGCCACTACACGGCCATTGTCCGTATTGGCCGGGCCAGAGAACACCTTGAAATCCACATCTTTCATGATGTCGGTGAGTTCAGTGAATTCCATCTTCACGCGCAGGTCGGGTTTGTCTGAACCAAAACGCGCCATGGCTTCGCTGTAGGGCATCACCGGGAAGGGGTTTTGCAATTCCACATCCATGGTTTGCTTGAACACCTTGCGGATCATGTCCTCAAACAGATCACGAATCTCTTGCTCGGTCAGAAATGAGGTTTCAATGTCCACCTGGGTGAATTCAGGCTGGCGGTCGGCGCGCAAGTCTTCATCGCGGAAACACTTGGTGATTTGGTAATAACGATCGTAACCAGCCACCATCAACATTTGCTTGAACAGCTGGGGAGACTGAGGCAGGGCAAAAAACTCGCCTGCATGCACACGGGAAGGCACCAGATAATCACGCGCGCCTTCAGGCGTGCTCTTGGTCAGCATCGGGGTTTCAATGTCCACAAACCCCTGGGCATCCAGGTGGTTGCGAATGGCCATCGCCACTTTGTAACGCAACATCAAGTTCTTCTGCATTTGCGGGCGACGCAAATCCAGAACACGGTGAGTAAGGCGTGTGGTTTCGGACAAATTTTCATCGTCCAACTGGAAGGGGGGGGTTACTGAGGCATTCAGAATTTCAAGGCCTTTGCACAACACCTCCACGCCACCACTTTTCAGGTTGCTGTTTTCAGTGCCTTGCGGGCGAGCACGCACCAGACCTTCCACACGCACACAAAACTCGTTGCGCAAAGTTTCTGCGGTGGAAAATACATCGGCCAGGTCGGGGTCACACACCACCTGCACCAAACCCTCGCGGTCGCGAAGGTCGATAAAAATAACTCCGCCGTGGTCTCGGCGACGTTGTACCCAGCCGCACAGGGCAATGGTTTGACCCAAGTAGGCCTGTGACACATTGCCACAATAGTCAGTACGCATTTTCATGAATGTAAGTCTTTTTTAATGGGTTGATCCAACACGTCATCAGAAGGTGTTACCACCCCCAAAGACACAATGTACTTCAAGGCCTCGTCCACAGACAAACCGGACGGCCGCAATAATTTTTCGGGCACCATGATCACGTATCCCGAGGCAGGGCTAGGCGATGTGGGCACGTAAACCGACACCAGCGGCCCCTGATCATTCAGGTTTTCCAGCAAGCTGGGCGGCGGTGTGCCGGTCACAAAACCCAAGGCCCACACCCCAGGGTGTGGGTAGGGTACCAACACCGAACGTGTGAACGCTTTGCCGGATGAGCTTAACAGCGTATCGGACACCTGCTTGACGCTGTTGTACACAATTTTGAACAAGGGAATGCGCGACAGTACCCAGTCACCGGCCTTGAATAACCAAGCCCCGAAATAATTGGCCGCCAACACCCCCGTGCCCAACAACACAGCAAGGGTCAAAATAACACCCAGCCCGGGAATATGCACACCCAGCCACACCCGGGGGTGCAGCGCATCGGGCAGCAACATCAGGGTTTGGTCCATCAAACCCACCACCAAGGCCAATACCCACAAGGTGATACCCAAGGGCACCCAGATCAACAACCCCGTCAGCAGGTATTTCTTGATGATGTCCGAGTTCAATACCCGTTCAGGCAACTTGACCGACGGCTTGACTGACGGCTTAGCTGGCATCTGAACTTGACGCCGTGGTTGATGGGGAGCTTGCATTTGACGCAGCAGTTGCTGCACCCGCTGCCGGCTTTTCCGAGGTGGACGAAGCAGTCGAAGCAGCGGCCGACGATGCACCGCCGCCGCCCCGGAAATCAGTGACATACCAACCGGAGCCTTTCAATTGAAAGCCCGCCGCAGTCACCTGCTTCGCAAAGCTGGCCTGCCCGCAACTTGGACACTGGGTCAAGGGGGCATCGCTCAGTTTTTGCAACACGTCTTTTTCGAAGCCACACGCTTCACAGCGATACGCATAAATAGGCATTTCCGCTACACCTGCAAATACAAACGAAAAACTCCCCATTATAAGATGGAAGGCTCAAGAACTCCAACATCCTGAATTTCAACGACAAAAAAAGAGCGCTTTCCTTTCGAAAAGCGCTCTTCGTGTCGACGGAGTAGGCTGCCCCAATCATGAATTCAGCCAATGACACTAGAACTACGCCGCCCCCTCTCTAGCAAAGAGCGGTTTTGGATCAACAGGCTCTTAGGCGGCCTGGTATCCTGCCTCTTGTTGACCCTGCTCCTTGGCTGACCAGCGGTTGGCGCGCTTGAAGGTACCTAGGTCGTTGAATCGCACACCGTTTGCACGCATCACTTCGTGCGCCTTCTTGGCAGTCATCTGACGAATGTAGAAAGGATCACGCACTACGAAGTGATGAATGCCGTGGGTGGAGCCGAAATTGAAACAGAACAGGTGGGGAATGATGAACCACTTGCTGTTCAGGACTTGACACTGCTGCACGAAGTTACCGTCTTCAATGTCGCCGAAGTAATGCATGTTCGAGCTAATGAAGTTGATGCTGAATGAACGCAACAGGTTGGGTGCAAAAATCAGCACTGCAACAGTGTTGGCGGTAGCCACCAGCTCAGGTGTAACAAATGCGGGCCAAGGCACGCTGTAACCTACGGCCCAGGCTGCAGCCTCCACCGCCCAGTAAGCCACGTAGGCGTGCCATCCAATGTAGAAAGCAGAGGCCAAGGGGAAGTTGCCAATTGCACCACGCATCAGTGCTTTCAAGCGCAGGTGCTTGGGCACTTTCAGGATACGCAACACCACGCTGAGTTCAAGATCAAGCATCATCAGCAAGCGCAAGGGGGTGAAACGCTCGCCATTGGTGATAGCACGTTCTTCCAGATCAGTTTCCGTGCCGGAATGTTTGTGATGATGCAGGTGCAGGTGGCGGCGCAACCATGGGTTGATTGTGCTGGGGCGGCAAATCCACACCAGTGCCATCATCAGGTTATGCATGAACTTGTTCTTGCGGAAATACATGTAATGGATCAGGTCATGTTCCAGCTCGTGCGTAAAGCTCAGGAAAATGGCGATCACCGGAATGGTCACATACCAGGCCAGCACGCCTTCAAGGTAAGCCCAACCAGTCAACACTGCGCCCGCCATCGAGAACAGCAAAATCGCCATGCCAATGGCGTCTTGATGCTGCAGAATCGGGTATTTGGCGCGAATTCTGTCGCCTTCAGCAAGCACCGCTGTTTTGATGGTTGCAATGCGCTTTTGGTCTTGCGTATTGATACTGTTCTGCTTGATTCTTGAACCACCTTCGGCCTTGGCCGGCTGGCTCATCAGCTTTTCACTCAAACTTGACATACTCTTGCCTCTTTATGATTTGGCTTTTGATGATTGAAGTATGCTTGGTGTTGCGCAGTAAAGCTTGTTCTGAAACGACAAGCTTATGACCTTCGACGCCACAATAAGCACTCAATGACCAGTAAAGTGACCCACAAAGCGTCTAACCCAGCCAGCAACATCCCAACGGCCCTGGCCAGTTGGATGCGCGGCCTTGCCCGCGAACTTGAACACCAAGGCTGCGATGCACAGGCTTTGTTCAGCGAGGCCGGGCTGGACTTTTCCCTGCTGGACGAACCCGAAGCACGTTACCCCGTGCCCCAAACCACCCTGCTTTGGCAAAAAGCAGTGGCGGCCACTGGCGACGAAACCTTGGGCATCAAGGCCATTCGGCACATTACCCCTGCCACTTTTCATGCTGTGGGCTTGAGCGTAATGGCCAGCGAAACCCTGGAACAGGCTTTTGGCCGAATGCGCCGATTTGTCGATCTGGTGACCGACGCCAGCGAAATTGAGCTTCTGAGCACCGACTATGAATTTGTTGTTGAGCTGAAATTGAGGGAAGGTGCGCAACCAGCGCATCAATCGACCGATGGTTTTTTGTGCCTGCTGGCCAATGCAGGCAAAGGCCTTGGCGACCCCAGCCTTGTGCCACAAAGGGTTGAACTAAGCCGCCCTGCCCCGCAAGTCAGCAATTTGGATTTCTTTGAGAAAAGTTTTGCAGCCCCACTGAAATTTGGTTGCGATACCATGCGCATTGTTTACGAACTTGCCATGGTGCGTACCCGGCTGAAAGGTGCCAACCCGTTAATAGCGGAGCACTTGGACCAAGCCAGCCAGGCAGCAATTGAAAGACTCAAGCCTGCAAGCAGTGCCAGCAAGAAAATACGCCACTGGGTTATCGACCGCCTGCAACAAGGCGCACCCAGCATTGAAGAGGCTGCTTCGTTCATGAATATGAGTGCCCGCAATCTGCAGCGCAGGTTAGCAGAGGAAGGGACCAACCTGGCCAGCATTGTGGACGAAATTCGGCAGAGCGAAGCCACACGACGCCTGAAGCAAAGTCAGGATTCGCTTACCGCAATCGCACTTGACCTGGGGTTCTCTGATGCCTCAGCCTTCAGCCGGGCCTGCAAACGCTGGTTTGGCAAAAGCCCCAGCGACATACGCGAAAGATAATTAACATTCGTAGAGCCACGTACCTACAAACACGGCACGGGTTTTGCACTGCAACAAAAGTAAATCTACTTTATGCCAAGTCTTTCCGACGGCAACTTGATTACTTTTGATTGGAGTTGGTGCAATGCTAAGTAATAAACCTACACGATTCTTTCTCTCCTGTGCACTTGTTTTGCCCTTTGCACTGGGTGGGCTGATTGCATTTGGTGCAGCAAGCAGCAATTTGCAACAACAGGACATCGCTCCGAGCGTGCGCGACCAGACAGGGACCTCTCGTGTGTCCGAACCTCTGGATTATCGATCTTCACAGATCATCGTCACCGACCCCGAAGGCATTGCCTACAACGCAGACGTGAATGCACTGGTGCGCTACCCACTGGACGGAGATGGACCCTTTCCAGTGGTGCTCTATTTGCATGGCCGCCACGTAACCTGCAGCTATTTGGGAACCGAATTTTTGAGCACTGGCGAATGTGATCTTGAACTACCCAGCGTACTCGGCCAGCCACTGAACGTGGTGAAATCGGTGGACAGCTACAAAGGCTACGATTACATGGCCAGAAATTTGGCTGCACACGGATATGTAGTGGTATCCATTAATGCCAACGATGTGAACGACAAAGATTTGGCCGGTGATGCAGGGGTTCAGGCGCGATCCGAATTAATTTTGCACCACCTCGATATTTTGCGTGAAATCAACCGGACGGGCTTTTACAGCAAGCTGGACGAACCCTACCTGCTGGCCAGTTTGCGGGGCAAAATCGACATGGGCAAGGTGGGCCTGATGGGCCATTCCCGCGGCGGGCAAGGCGTAACGCATTCACTCAGTGTGAACCAGGCACGTGGCCCCACACTGGAAGTAGGTGAAGTAACGCCAGCTGGCAGCGCATTCAACCAGCCACACAATATCAGTGCTGTGTTTGCCCTGGCCCCAACCAACTTCGACATCATCACCGCGCCCAACGCCACCTTTGCGGTATTGCTGCCTTATTGCGACGGGGATGTTTCCAACCTGCAAGGCGCATTCATGTATGACGAAAGCCGCAATCTGGAGGAAACCACACCGAGTCGAAAGTTTCAACTTGTCACCATGGGCGCAAACCACAATTTCTACAACACCACATGGTCTGGGGATGATTATTCCAACAACGACTCTTGGTGCGACAGTGCTGCTGAAACGAGTGGACGTGACAGCCCCATTGACCAACGTCGACATGGCGAATTCCTGATGTCTTCTTTCTTTCGTCTTTTCTTGGGCAATGAAACGCAATTCTCATCTTACTGGTCAGGCATGGCCAGCCTGCCCGCCGACGCCTGCCCTGTGGGTTCGGCCAATGCGGGGCAACGGTGTGATGAACGTGTGCACTTGACCATACAAACACCCAAGGAAGAACGCCTTGAAATTGACAACACAGCCACCGCAACATCATTGACAAACAACCAGCTGGGCGGCGCAAACAGCACAAGTGACACAGATCGTTTTGAGTTTTGCTCAACCCGAAATGAATCGGGCACCGTGAACTCGACCGGCTGTCCAAGCCTGCGCACCTGGGCCACCAGTGGCCAGCTTTATCTGGAATCTGACAACAGTGAATCACGCTTCAAAACCCAGCTGAATGATCTGGACGTGACCTCTTATGACAGCCTGACCTTCAGGGTTGGCATACCAGTCAAGGCTGCCGAGAATAATCCTCTGGCAACGGCTCCCAACATGCGTGCCATGCTTACCGACACCTTTGGGCAAAGCACCGTAGTCGATGTCGCCAGCTATTCAAACGCGCTTTATTTGCCACCTGGAGACCCACTGAACACCGAAGGTGCAAAAACCTTGCTGAACATGGTTCGCTTACCGCTGGCCAGCTTTCAAGGCGTGGATTTTGAACATTTGGCCGCTCTGGAATTGATTCATGTTGGCCCTACCCAACTGCAGCTGACCGACTTTCAATTTCAGGCACTGGCAGGTGAGCTTCAGCTTTCCGACTCTGACACAGGAACACCCGTCGAAGTAGACCCCAACGAAGGTTCGGGAAACACAGAAAACGCGGGAAGCGCCTCGGGAGGCGGCGGATCAACCACACTGCCGGGCCTGACAGCGTTGGTGATCTGCTTACTGGCATTCAAACGCAAGCGGGGTGCTAAGGGCGAGCTTCGTAATGTGTAAATGAGCTGATTTCACCCTGTTTGCTCACCAGCAACACATTGTATTCGGCGCGTTTGCTGGGGTAATCAGGGTGTTCCATGCCAGGCGAACCCATGGGCATGGCTGGCACGGACAAACCCACCACGTCAGCAGGCTTCTGGGCCAACAGCTTCTTGATATCGCCAGCGGGCACATGCCCCTCGATGGCATAGCCCGCAACTTTGGCACTGTGACAGCTGCCATATTGCTGTGGCATGCCCAAAGCGGCGCGGAATGAATCGGTATTCTGAACATCATTCACCTTCACGGTGAAGCCGTTCTCCTCCAGGTGCTCAACCCACTCCGAGCAGCAACCACAGGTGGGTGTTTTCCACACCTCAACGAAATTGTCTCCTTGCCGGTCCATCTCTGCCGGCTTGTCACTGCAAGCAGAGATCACGCCCGAGCAAGCTACCAGCAAAGCGCCCAGCCAATAATTCGTACGACATTTTTTCATTGAATCAACTCACTTTGAATTCAGTATCGATCAAGCCCGGAAGCACCAAACGAAGTTGATCGCCGCTTTTTAGAGCCCCAACGCCCTCGGGAGTTCCGGTGAAAACAAGATCACCTTCCTGCAAGGTAAAGACCTGGCTTAAATAACGCACGATGAACGGAATAGGAAACAGCATTTTTCGGACATCGCCATGTTGGCGAATTTGCCCGTTCAAATGCATTTGAAACTCAATACTGTGCGGGTGCTCAATGTGTTCAGCGGGCACAAACTGCGTCACTGTGGCCGCACAGTCAAAACCCTTGGCCACAGCCCAGGGCAAGCCGCCCTGCTTGGCTTTGGTTTGCAGGTCCCGCGCAGTCAAGTCCAAGCCCAGGCCGTAGCCAGCAATGTGTTTCAATGCCTTGTCCTCGGCAATATTTTTCCCGCCCTGCCCCACCAGCAACACCAACTCGGCCTCGTAGTGAACATCACCGGAATGCGCAGGCAAAACAATGGGTGTTCCCGGCGGATGCAAAGCCGAGGTGGGTTTGATAAACACCACCGGATCTTCTTCGGGGCGATTGCCCAACTCGGCAATGTGCGCAGCGTAATTTCGGCCGATGCAGAAAATATTACGAACCTGTACTGCTTTGGTTTGCTGGGCCAACAAGGCAATGTGAGGCATGGAAGTGTCCTGTTTAAAGCGTTTGTCTTGCAATTGTGCATCAAGACAAAGTCTCGTCCATAAGGACGAGACGATTTCAGTTGCGCAAGGTACCTGAATTTGTCACCATCAAAAAAAATCGAACTCACCGCATGAAATTACTTGTTGTTGACGATCATTTGCTGTTTCGCGAAGGGTTACGCCACATATTACTGAGGCTTGACCAAACTGTTGACATTCACGAATGCGGCACTGTTCAGGATGCAATAGAAATCGCCAAGCAAATCACCGAATTTGATCTTGTTTTACTGGACATGCAGTTACCAGGCCTTCAAGGACTGGAGGGTCTGCATGCATTAAAGGGGGCTTTCCCCACCAGCCCAATCACCTTGATTTCCGGCGTTGCAGACCAACGTGCAATTGCGGAGGGAATACGCAGTGGCGCCCAAGGCTTTGTATCAAAATCCGGCAGCGCGGAAGACATGCTGAATGGTCTCAGAAAAGTGATCAACGGCGAACACCACATACCCCCCGAGATCAGCAACTCACAAGGAGATGGCATTCGGCTGGACCAAACCTATCACCTCACGCCGCGGCAGGTCGAGGTATTGGCCCAGTTGTGCGAAGGACATTCCAACAAGGAAATTGGACGCACACTGAGCATGAGCGAGAACACAGTGCGTTGCCACGTGGCCAGCGTATTTCGAGCCTTGGGCGCAAAATCAAGAACCGAAGCAGCCATATTGGCCAAACGCAAGGGTTTGCTGTGACCGCCGCACTGAACATCAACGACGATCAGTACAAACCACTCATTCTTAAAGAACAGACGCGCCTGCTTTTTGAACACCTGCCATTCGTGCTGATCGGCAGCCTGGTTTCTGCCACAGGCGTCGCCGTGATTCTTTGGAATGAAGTTGCGCATTCCGTACTTCTTGGCTGGACGGCGCTGGTCTACCTGTTGTGCCTCGCACGCTGGAAGATTCGTCAATACTTTATGCGACTGGGCACCGATTATGACGCCAATCGCTGGATACACGTGGCTACAGCACTCACCGCGTTGGCAGGGTTGCTGTGGGGAAGCATGGGTGTTCTGTTTTTTGAAGACGCGCCACTGGTGCTCATGACGCTGGTGATTGTTTTGGGCGGCATGACAGCGGGCGCGGTTTCATCCCACAGCTGCCATCTTCCAGCTTATATTGCCTTTGCAGTGCCTGCCGTGAGCCCGTTCGCCTTGCGCTGCTTCGCCGAGCTGGATGGTTTTCACGTCGTTCTTGGCACCCTTTCACTCACCTTCATGTTGGTGAATATTCTGTATGGTCGCAACCTGCAAGGAAACTTGCTTGAAACCATGCGACTGCGGTTCCAAAACGCTGACCTTGTGGTGGCACTGACCCATCAAAAAGAGGCTGTTGAGCAGGCAAGCCTGGCCAAAACACGGTTTTTGGCCGCAGCAAGCCATGACCTTCGGCAACCAGTGCAGGCCATTGAACTGTTTGTCGATGTACTTGATCAAGATCTCAAGGACACGCCGGCCACCGTGATGCTGAACCGTATTCGTGCTGCCGGTCGAGGACTTGAGACCTTATTGAATGCCCTGCTCGATTTTTCGAAAATTGATGCTGCGGCAATTACTCCGGACAAAAAACATTTTCCGATTCAATCGATTTTTGATGTGCTTCAAACCGATTTTTGTGCCCAAGCAGACCGCAAGGGTATTTCCATTCGTTTTGTAGGAAGCAGGCTTTGTGTGCATAGCGACCCCAATTTGCTTGAACGAATACTGCGCAACTTTGTGTCCAACGCGATCAAATACACGCCAGCAGGCAGTGTGTTGATTGGGTGCCGAAGACTGAGAAGCGATATCCGGATTGAGGTTCATGACACAGGCATTGGAATTCCAGACAAGGCACACGAGAAGGTTTTCAAGGAATTCGTGCAACTGGACAACCCCGAGCGAGATCGCGAGAAAGGACTAGGCCTGGGTTTGTACATTGCCAGCAGCCTGGCGGGTTTGCTGGGACACCCCATCAGGCTGAATTCCACTGTGGGTCGCGGCTCTGTGTTTTCAGTCACGGTACCCCTCGGAAAAATTCAAACCGAAACACCTGACCAACTTGCACAGCCAAGCCCAAACCAGGGGTTGCGAGACAAAACTGTACTGTTTATCGATGACGATCCAAATTTGAGAGTGGGTGTTGCCGAAATGCTGGAACGTTGGGACTGCGCCGCGGTTACCGCTGAATCCGCTCAGGAAGCACTCGAACTGATGCAGATGAGTGGATTTGTGCCCGATGTGATCGTGGCCGACTATCGCCTTCGACACGATGAAACGGGTGTTCAGGCCATTAAAGCCATTCAGGCCCGCTGGGGCACAGTGCCCGCCGCCATTCTGACTGGTGACACCGAGCCCGAGCGCATTCGCGAAGCTCGGTCATCAGGATTCCCATTGGTTCACAAACCACTGAGTGCAGCCAAGTTGAGAACCTTGCTGACACACTTGCTTGGTAAACCCTAGATACCTGCCTCTTTCAAAAAAGGACCAAAGCAGGTGTCAAGCTCAGCCTTCTGGCACATCATGAATTTGGAGCCCGTGGCATGCATCACGATGTAATTGGTGGCCACATTGCCATTCGGCACTTTATGACCCATGCAATCGGGTTGGTCGTTCACCTGCACCACCGTGTCGACCCAAGTGTAGAAGCCCTGCGCATTTGGCCGCAAGCTGATGTCATACCGGGTTTGCACCACCTGTCCGCCGCTCAGAATTTGGGTGGTGCCATCGGTACGAATGTCGTAGATCTCAGCGCAGTTTTGTTCAGGTAGATTGATTCGCCACAAGCCCACCAGCGGGTGCTCCTGAGGCAATGCGGTGTCCGCATGAACGGCGGCAGAAAAAGCTATCGAGAACACGCTCAGCAAAACAACCCTGTAATTCATGTAGCCCCCTGCAACGTTACTTATTGCAATCAGCATACTGAGGCTTACTGGGTAGAGCAAGCCGGAATCAAAAAAAGCCTGTGCCTAAAAAGGCGACAGGCTTTTGGAGTTACTGCAAAACAACAATCAAAACGGAATGTCATCATCCAGATCGGCTACGCTTTGTGGGGCTGAGCGCTGCGGTGCAGGTGCAGATGAACGCATGCTGCTGCCACCCGAGTTGCGGCTAGGCGCTGGCGACTGATCAAAATCATCGCCTGCCCCCATGGATGAACCACCGCCACCACCACCGCCCTCACGACCACCCAGCAATTGCATCTGATCTGCAATAATTTCAGTGGTGTATTTGTCCACGCCCGACTGGTCTTGCCACTTGCGTGTTTTTAAACGCCCCTCAATGTACACCGAGCGGCCTTTCTTGCAGTACTCGCCTGCAATTTCCGCCAGGCGGCCATAAATTACAACACGGTGCCATTCGGTTTCTTCGCGCTTTTCACCCGTGTTTTTGTCTTTCCAGCTGCTCGACGTGGCCAAGGCCAGGTTAACTACAGCACCGCCATCCGGCAGGTAGCGCACGTCGGGGTCTTTGCCCAAATTACCAACCAGAATTACTTTGTTTACTGAGGCCATGGAATGAATTGCTCCTTAAATTCTTGAATACGTATTGAAATGCATTTGAGCGAGACTACTTATTGGCGCGCTGAGTTGAGTTTGCCAAGCGTGACTAAGCAAGTGGACTTGTTGAGCTATCAGCAGGTACCTGAACTTCGGCCACCGTGGCTACGCGTGGGGGCAAAGCTTTAATACCCATGGCTAACAATAACCACACAACCACGAGCAACAACGCACCCTCAAACACACCTTGCGCGCCCAGGTGGCGAAACGCAAGCCCGCCCAAAGCGCCACCTGCAAAAAGCCCCAATGCCTGAGAAGTATTATATACACCCAAAGCCAAACCCCGGTGACTGAGGGGTGCCACTCGTGACACCCACGAGGGAAGGGTAGCCTCAAGCAAATTAAAGCCCACAAAGTAGGCAAGTAACAGCACAACCAGCGCCCAGCCTTGGTTTGAAAACAACACGAAACCCAAAAGCACCGCACCCATCAGGCCGATTGAACCCAGTTTAACCTGCTTGGTTTTCGCTTTTTTCTCGGCCCACACCATCAGTGGCACCATGAGCACAAACGAGCCCAATACCACCGGCAAATACACCTTCCAGTGTTCAGCCAGTGGCAATTCAAGACTGCTGAGCAGCAGGCTGGGCACCACCACAAAAAGGGACATTTGCGTTAAATGCAGGGTAAAAATACCCAGGTTCAGACGCAGCAAATCGGGCTGGGTAAGCACGGCCCAGCCATCGGCAAAACTGCCCTTGAGCTTGGCTTCCTGATCGGCCAAATTGGGGGTGGGCAACAGCCAAATCACCACACCAATGCCCAGAATACTTAGCACACCGGTCATGGCAAACAGCCCGCTTAAGCCAAAAAACTTGTACAACACCGGCGAAAACACGAGCGACAAAGCAAAAGTAACGCCAATGGAGGCACCAATCATGGCCATGCCTTTGGAGCGCACTTCATCGCGGGTTACATCGGCCAGCAAGGCCGACAGAGCTGCTGAAATGGCACCAGCGCCCTGCAAGGCGCGCGCCCACACCAGTTGCTCTACTGTTTCGGCCACATAGCCCAACCAGCAACCAACAGCAAATAGCAACAGGCCACCGATAATAATGGGCTTTCTACCCAGTTTGTCTGAGGCCCAACCCAAGGGAATTTGCATACACGCCTGTGCAAGGCCATAAATACCCATGGCCAGGCCCACCAAGCTTAAATTGTCACCACCGGGCATACCCGCAGCATGCAGGGAGAACACGGGCAAAATCATGAACATGCCAAACATGCGCAACGCGTAGATGCTGGCCAGCCACCCTGCGGCTTTGCGCTCGGAGGGCAGCATTTTGAAAGCATCGGTGGCTGCAGTATGGCTCACGGTCTTGCGGCTCATGTGTGATTGAAATTCAAGGGCTTGAACAACCCTTGCAGATGTCTTATTCCGGGAAACCGTCTATAGTATCAGGTTGGCCGCTGATTCCATTTGTTGTACCGCATGAACTCCATACGCATTCGTGGCGCTAGAACCCACAACCTGAAAAACATTTCGCTTGACCTGCCGCGCGACTCGCTTGTGGTGCTGACCGGGCTGTCTGGCTCTGGCAAATCCAGCTTGGCTTTCGACACTTTGTATGCCGAAGGGCAACGCCGTTACGTGGAAAGTTTGTCCGCGTACGCCCGCCAGTTCTTGCAGTTGATGGAAAAACCCGATGTGGATTTGATCGAGGGGCTGTCCCCCGCTATTTCCATTGAGCAAAAAGCCACCAGCCACAACCCGCGCTCCACCGTGGGCACAGTGACTGAAATTCACGACTACCTGCGCTTGCTGTTTGCCCGTGCCGGCACACCCCGCTGCCCTGAACATGACCTTGAACTGAGTGTGCAGACAGTTTCAGAGATGGTGGACACCGTACTGAGTTGGCCCGAGGAAGCGCGCATCATGATTCTTGCGCCGGTGTTGAACCAGCGAAAAGGCGAACATGTGGATTTGCTCAACGACCTGCGCGCGCAGGGCTTCGTGCGCATTCGCCTGAAAAAGGGCCCACAAGAGGCACCCGAAATTCTGGAACTGGATAAACTCCCGCCGCTGGATAAACACCACAAGCACAATCTGGACGTGGTGGTTGATCGCCTGAAAGTGCGCGTGGATGCCCGCCAGCGCCTGGCGGAAAGTTTCGAGACTGCACTGCGGCTAAGCGATGGCAAAGCCATCGCAGTGAACCTGGACACGAACACTGAAACCGTGTTTTCCAGCAAATTTGCCTGCCCGGTGTGCGACTACAGCCTGACCGAACTGGAACCTCGCTTGTTCTCGTTCAACAACCCGGCGGGCGCCTGCCCGGTGTGCGATGGCCTGGGCCATGAAAACTTTTTCGACCCTTTGCGCGTGGTGGCCCACCCCGATATTTCGCTGGCTGCGGGCGCAATCAGCGGCTGGGATCGCCGCAACGCCTTGTACTACCAGATGATTCAAAGCCTGGCTGCACATTATGGATTCGACCCGGAATCGCCCTGGAACGAGTTGCCAGAAGATGTGCAGCAGGTGGTGTTGTATGGTTCTGGCAGCGAACAAATTACATTCACCTATTTGAGTGAGCGCAGCAAACCAGTGGCCAAAACCCATGCCTTTGAAGGCATTTTGCCCAATCTCACGCGCCGCCACCGCGACACCGACTCTTCTGCGGTGCGTGATGAACTGGGCAAGCTGATGGCAGTGCGAAGCTGTCAGGCCTGCCAAGGCTCACGCCTGAAAACCGGTGCGCGCCATGTATTCATTGGCGAACACGAACACCGCAAGGCCTTGCACCAGGTCACTGAGCTGCCCATTCACAAAGCACTGAGTTATTTTGAAGCCATGCAAATGCAGGGTGCCAAAGGGCAAATTGCAGAAAAAATTGTGGTGGAAATCAAGGCGCGTTTGCAGTTTTTGAACGACGTGGGCCTGAACTATTTAACGCTGAACAGAAGTGCAGATACGCTAAGCGGTGGCGAAAGCCAGCGCATCCGGTTGGCCAGCCAGATTGGTTCAGGCCTCACCGGTGTGATGTATGTACTGGACGAACCCTCGATTGGTTTGCACCAGCGCGACAACGACCGCCTAATACAAACCCTGTTGCGCCTGAAAAATTTGGGCAACACCGTGTTGGTGGTTGAGCACGATGAAGACGCCATACGCTGCGCCGATTATGTGGTGGACATGGGTCCTGGCGCTGGCGAGCACGGTGGCCAGGTGGTTGCACAAGGCACACCCGCGGAAATTCTGGCCAGCCCGGAATCGCTGACTGGCCAGTACCTGAATGGCAAGCGAAAAATTGAACGTCTGAGCCCCATGCGCAAATCTGACCCTGCGCGCATGCTGACCATTCACAATGCCACCGGTAACAATTTGAAAGATGTCACCGCGAGTATTCCGGTGGGTTTGTTTGTGTGCGTTACGGGTGTTTCAGGTTCAGGCAAATCAACCCTGATCAACGACACTCTGTTGGCCGAGGCTGCACACCAGCTAAACCGTGCGCACAAGGAAGGCGCACCACACAGCCACATCAGCGGGCTTGAACATTTCGACAAAGTAATTGCGGTTGACCAAAGCCCGATAGGCCGCACACCCCGAAGCAACCCGGCAACCTACACTGGTCTGTTCACGCCCATTCGTGAATTGTTCGCAGGCGTGCCCGCCTCGCGTGAGCGCGGTTACGATGTGGGCCGCTTTTCATTCAACGTTAAAGGTGGGCGTTGCGAGGCCTGCCAGGGCGATGGTGTGGTGAAAGTGGAAATGCACTTTTTGCCCGACCTGTATGTGCCTTGCGATGTATGCCACGGCAAACGCTACAACCGGGAAACGCTTGAAATTTTATACCGTGGAAAAAGCATTGCCGAGGTGCTGGAATTAACAGTTGAACAAGCGTTGGAAGTGTTCTCGGCCGTACCCAATATTGCGCGCAAACTACAAACCCTGATTGATGTGGGTCTTGGTTACATTCGCCTCGGGCAGTCGGCCACGACACTGTCGGGCGGTGAAGCACAGCGTGTGAAGTTGTCGCTTGAGCTGTCGAAACGCGACACCGGCAAAACCTTGTACATACTGGACGAGCCCACCACTGGCCTTCACTTTCATGACATTGCCATGTTGCTGAAAGTATTGAACCCGCTGGTTGAACAAGGCAATACCGTGCTGGTGATTGAGCACAACCTTGACGTGATTAAATGCGCAGACTGGGTGCTGGACATGGGCCCAGAAGGTGGCGACAACGGCGGCATGCTGATTGCAGAAGGCACACCCATGGACATTGCAAAAAATGCAAACAGCCACACCGGAAAATTTTTGGCCCGCTTTTACAACGACGAGTCTGACAAAGCACAACGCGCCAATGGCTTGTAGTTAAACGCGCGCTTTGTTTGCATTCAACAAATCAATTCCACGAGCGAGATCACCGCGGGCCTGGTCGTTGAGCGGTTCGCTTTGTACCCTGTAGGTTAAATTGTCGACCAGCGCTTGAAGCGGAATGACATTGACTCCTCCGTGCATCTGCCGGTGTTCAAAACCCCGACCAGCGATGCTGTTTTTGGCGGGCACTACATCCACCAACAGTGACTCACGCCCCTGCCCTGCCCAGCTCAGGCTTTCTGTGTTTCCAGGCTCGGACTTAAACCCGAGTTGACTCAAGCCCAGGTGATCAAGATCGGACAGACGGTCCATGGCAGAGGGGCTAACCACCACATCCAGGTCATTGGGTCTACTTAAACTGAAGGCTGGGGAAGGAGTTCCCCTGTGAAATATCGTCAGTTTTTCAGTCATGTACAATAGGTGGCTCTTTTTAGCAGTGGGAGCACCATGAACGAGCAACTCGAAACCCTATTCAAATACATCGAACCAGCCAAGCTGCTGGACCTTGGTTTGCAAGCCGCAAAATTTTTTCTGGTCATCGTAGTTGCCTTGATTGTATTGCGCTTGGTAAAAACAGCAATCGATCGCGTCGGTACGCGCATGCAGGCCCGCAGCAAAACACTTGACGATCAAAAACGAATCGAAACCCTGATGCGTGTGCTGAAGTACGTGGCCAACGTGGTCATTTTGCTAATGGGTGCGCTGATTGCCTTGGGGACCATTGGTATTTCAATTGCACCGGTGCTCGCTGCTGCTGGGGTGGTGGGTTTGGCGGTCGGCTTTGGCGCACAAAGCTTGGTGAAAGATTACTTCACAGGCATTGTTTTGCTGATCGAAAACCAGATTCGCGCGGGCGATATTATCGAAGTAGGCGGCAAAAGCGGAACGGTAGAGAACATGACATTGCGTTACGTACGCTTGCGCGACGCCGAAGGCAATGTGCATTTTGTACCGAACGGGCAAATTAACTCCGTCACCAATTCCACGATGGAATTCGCGTATGCAATGATTGATGTAGGCATTGCTTACAAAGAAGACATTGATGCGTCCATCCAGGTGATGCAAAAGGTGGGAACGGAACTGGCTGAAGACAAGGAATGGCGCTCGAAAATTACAGAGCCCATGTCGACCTTTGGTGTGCAGCAACTGGCCGATTCTGCAGTAGTGATCCGTGTGCGATTCAAAACACTGCCTGGTGAGCAATGGGCTGTGAGACGAGAGTACAACAAGCGCATTAAAGCGGCGTTTGACAATGTTGGTATTGAAATTCCATTCCCTCACGTGACCATGTGTCCAAGTGGTGGAGGTGCTGTGGAGCTGCCAGCGCAGATTTCGTCGAGCTAATCAAAAGCAAGAAAAAGCCGCTGGTTTTGCCAGCGGCTTTTTTGATGACTTATTTTACGACCTGTTCAAACTGAAACTTTTCGGCGTGAACATCCCACTTAATGAATATCAGAATTCGATATTCGACCACAATGGATAGCCCCTCATTAAACAATCAACGTTCGGCGTATACGGCACAGATTGCGCATTCTATTCAGAACGAGCGCATTAACTCTGTACAGCGCAATCTGCCCCGGATCTCAAACGTCGCTCACCGACTGGCTCGGTGCCTATACAAATGCATCAATCCCGATGCCCTGCAAGCCCAAGTGTTGCAGCCCGACTTGCTCAAATTCGGGCAACGTGCTGTCGTCTCCAGCAACACCGACCTGGTCGTTGACCAAAGTGCCCGAAACCTGGCCAATACCCGCAAGGTTTTGCCCCACAACCGATTTAATCTGACCGCCAATGGCAGAAAAGCCAATGTGTTTTCGACCAACAACTTATTGAGTGAAGTTCTAAATGGCCAACGTCCATTGGCTCACCTTACGCGCCATGACCGCCTTGATTTCATTGGACACGGCAACAAAACCCATTTTGAGGATTACACCCCTGCCGTGCTGGCCGATTGCGTGGTCGCCAGTGGCTTGCAAGAAATCGGCGTTATCAAGTTGGCCGCTTGCGACATCGGCAAAGGCCAATTTTTGGAAGAATTCGCTCAGGCATTAATTAACCGAGGAGTCCGATTTGGCTACCTTTCAGCCCCAAAATCTTTTTCATCTGACATGCGATTCACGTTCAAAGCGCTGAACCGCGACAGGACGATTGCACCTTTCTTTTTTTTACCACGCAAATTTTCGGGGCCTTTACCGGAGAAGTTCAATATGAAAACCGTCAAGGGCAATCTTGACATCAGTTTCAAAGACTCTCGCTACAAACAATAAAAAACCGCTGTTGGCATACCAACAGCGGTTTTGCGGAACAATCTCCGAAGCAGAACTGGCTGGGAATTAACGCGGCAATACAGTCGCGCCCATCAGGAACTCGTCCACTTCACGTGCGGCCTGGCGACCTTCGCGAATGGCCCACACCACCAGGGATTGACCACGGCGCATGTCGCCCGCGGCAAATACCTTGTCTACATTGGTGCGGTAGCAGCCTTCGCCATCGGTGGTGGCTTTGGCGTTTCCTCGGTTGTCTTTTTCTACACCAAAGGCGTCGAGAATGCTTTTCGCCGGGTTTGTGAAACCCATGGCGAACAACACGAGGTCCGCCTCAACCATGAATTCTGAACCGGCAATTTCCTGCATCTTCATTTGTCCAGTGGCTTCGTCTTTTACCCATTCCACCTTGGCGCATTTGGCCGCTTTTACGTTGCCTTTGCCATCGTCGATGAATTCCTTGGTGGTGACTGCCCAGTCACGTGCCACACCTTCTTCGTGTGAAGAAGAGGTACGCATTTTCATGGGCCAGTAAGGCCACACCAACGGCTTGTTTTCTTCTTCTGGTGGCTGAGGCATCAATTCAATTTGTGTAACCTGCTTGGCACCATGGCGGTTGGAAGTACCGACGCAATCGGAACCTGTGTCGCCACCACCAATCACGAGCACGCTTTTTTTCGTGGCCATGATTTGGTCTTTCAACTTGTCACCGGCATTCACACGGTTCTGCAAGGGCAAGAATTCCATTGCAAAGTGAACCCCCTTCAACTGGCGACCAGGAATTGGCAAGTCGCGCGGTACTTCTGAACCACCAGTTAAAATAACGGCGTCGAACTGGGCCATCAATTCTTTCGGTGTAATGGTTTCCTTGGCCAAATTGGTGATGCCACCCTCGGCCAGTTTTTCGCCCACAAACACACCGGTCTTGAAGGTGACGCCTTCGGCTTGCATTTGCTCTACACGGCGATCAATGTGGAATTTTTCCATCTTGAAGTCAGGAATGCCGTAACGCAGCAAACCACCAATGCGGTCATTCTTCTCAAACACGGTCACATCGTGGCCAACACGCGCCAACTGCTGCGCAGCGGCCATGCCTGCGGGGCCTGAACCCACCACAGCCACTTTCTTGCCGGTTTTCTGTGCGGGTGCCTGTGGCACCACCCAGTTGTTTTCCCAGCCCTTGTCGATGATGGCGTGCTCAATGCTCTTGATACCAACCGGGTCTTCATTGATACCTAGTGTGCACGCTGCTTCGCAAGGTGCTGGGCAAATGCGACCCGTGAACTCCGGAAAGTTGTTGGTGCTGTGCAAGGTGTGCAAAGCCGCCTTCCAGTCTTGCTTATAAACAAGATCATTGAAGTCGGGGATGATGTTATTGACCGGGCAACCGTTGTTACAAAACGGAATGCCGCAATCCATGCAACGCGCACCCTGAATTTTGGCTTCGTCGTCGTTCAATGTAATAACAAATTCTTTGTAGTGCTTGACGCGCTTTTCTGGAGCCTCGCTGGCTTCCTTCAAACGCTCAAACTCCATAAATCCTGTGACCTTTCCCATTTTTCAAATCCTCACTAACAGGTTGGTTCTCAAGCGGCCACGGCAGGTTTGGCCTGCGCTGCCACGTACAGTTCTTTCAGGGCGCGTCGGTATTCTGTCGGGAATACTTTCACGAATTTCTTGCGTTCGGTGCCCCAGTTTTCCAGAATTTCCTTGGCGCGTTCGCTGCCGGTGTAACGTGCATGACGCTCTACCAGGCTCTTCAGAATCACTTCGTCAGGCTGACGGTCTGCACCACGCGCGGGACTGTGCCAGATTTCGCGATTGCCCAGCGCTTCCTGTTCGGTTGCGGGCACCACTTCTTCCAGCTCAACCTGCGCCATGTTGCAACGCTTGGCAAAAAGGCCGTCGATGTCATACACATAGGCCAAGCCACCGCTCATACCCGCAGCAAAGTTGCGGCCGGTTTCACCCAGCACAACCACCGTACCGCCGGTCATGTATTCGCAACCGTGGTCGCCAGTGCCTTCAATCACAGCGGCAGCGCCTGAATTGCGAACTGCGAAACGCTCGCCTGCTACACCACTCAGGAATGCTTCACCTGCAATCGCGCCGTACAGCACGGTGTTGCCCACAATCATATTTTCTTCAGAAAGACCACGGAAGTCGTTGGTGGGGCGAACAATGATTCGACCGCCACTCAAACCCTTGCCCACGTAGTCGTTGCCCTCACCGACCAAATCAGCAGTCACGCCATGTGCAAGAAATGCACCGAATGATTGCCCGGCTGTGCCTGTGAACTGAATGTGAATGGTGTCGTCTGGCAAACCAGCATGACCGTAGCGCTTGGCCACTTCACCCGACAACATGGCACCTGCAGTGCGGTTCACGTTCTTGATCGGTGTAATGAAGGAAACGCGCTCGCCTTTTTCCAAAGCTGGCTTGGCCAGTTGGATCAGCTTCTGGTCCAGCGCCTTGTCCAGACCATGGTCTTGGCTGCCTGTGTGCAACAGCGGCTCTGTGGTGCCTTCTGGTACCCAAAGCAAGCGGCTAAAGTCCAAGCCCTTGGCCTTCCAGTGTGAAATGCCTTTCTTCATGTCGAGCAGATTCGCACGGCCAATCAGGTCGTCGAACTTGCGAATGCCCAACTGCGCCATGATTTCGCGCACTTCGTTGGCCACAAAGAAGAAGTAGTTCACCACGTGCTCAGGCTTGCCTGTGAATTTCTTGCGAAGTTCAGGGTTCTGTGTGGCAACGCCCACGGGGCAGGTGTTCAAGTGACACTTGCGCATCATGATGCAGCCTTCAACCACCAGCGGTGCGGTTGCAAAACCGAATTCATCCGCACCCAGCATGGCACCAATTACCACGTCGCGGCCAGTTTTCATTTGGCCGTCGACCTGCACGCGAATGCGTCCACGCAAACCGTTCAGCACCAGTGTTTGCTGTGTTTCAGCCAAGCCCAGTTCCCAGTTGGTACCTGCGTGCTTGATCGATGAAACAGGCGACGCACCAGTACCACCGTCCTGACCAGCGATTACCAGGTGATCGGCCTTGGCCTTCGATACGCCTGCGGCAATCGTACCTACACCCACTTCAGACACCAGCTTCACGGAAATCGAAGCCTGGCTGTTCACGTTTTTCAGGTCGTGAATCAACTGCGCCAGATCTTCAATGGAGTAAATGTCGTGGTGCGGGGGTGGGGAAATCAGACCCACGCCAGGCACGGAATAACGCAGCTTGCCGATGTAATCGGACACCTTGCCACCGGGCAACTGACCACCCTCACCGGGCTTGGCACCTTGTGCCATCTTGATCTGGATTTGATCAGCCGATGTGAGGTATTCAGCAGTCACGCCGAAACGGCCTGAAGCAACCTGTTTGATGCGTGAGCGCAGTGAGTCACCCTTCTTCAAGGGGAAGTCTGCAACCACCACGTCACCAAGGAAGCTCTTCAGTGTTTCGCCGTCTTGAATCAAACCTTGGCCGGGACCAAACTTTTCAAGGCCTGCACGCAGTTCAGCGCTGTAACGCTTTTCATCTTCGCCGCCTTCACCAGTGTTGCTTTTGCCGCCAATGCGGTTCATGGCAACTGCCAAGGTGGAGTGCGCCTCAGTTGAAATCGAGCCCAGTGACATCGCACCGGTTGCGAAGCGCTTCACGATTTCTTCAGCCGCTTCCACTTCTTCAATTGGAATGGCTTTGCTTGGGTCGATCTTGAACTCGAACAATCCACGCAAGGTCATGTGGCGCTTGCTTTGATCATTGATGATCTGCGCGTATTCCTTGTAAGTGTTGTAAGTGCCTGAACGTGTGGCGTGCTGCAATTTTGCAATTGCATCGGGGGTCCACATGTGTTCTTCACCACGGGTACGCCAAGCGTATTCACCACCCGCATCCAAAGCACCAGCCAACACGGGGTCGGGGCTGAAAGCGGCTTGGTGAATGCGAATGGCTTCTTCAGCCACTTCGAACACGCCAATGCCTTCTACCTTGGTGGGGGTGCCAGCGAAGTAGGCATCTACGAAAGCCTGGTTCAAACCAACCGCTTCAAAAATTTGCGCGCCGGTGTAGCTCATGTAGGTAGAAATGCCCATCTTGGACATCACTTTCATCAAGCCCTTGCCCACCGCCTTGATGTAGTTGTATACCGCTTTTTCGGGGCTCAGGTCGCCAGGCAAACCTTTGCTCATATCAGCAATGGTTTCCATGGCCAGGTAGGGGTGCACGGCTTCTGCGCCGTAACCTGCCAACAAGGCAAAGTGGTGTACTTCACGGGCAGAACCAGTTTCAACCACCAAACCAGTGCTGGTACGCAGGCCCACTTTCACCAAATGCTGGTGAATGGCGGAAACAGCCAGCAGCGCAGGAATGGCTACGTTGTCACGGCTCATCATGCGGTCGGTGATGATCAAAATATTCACACCGTTCTTGACTGCATCACGCGCTTCGGCACACAGGGAAGCGATGCGCGCTTCAATGCCTTCCTTGCCCCATGCAACCGGGTAGCAAATGTTCAATTCATGGCTGGTGAACTTGCCGCCAGTGAAGGCTTCAATGTTGCGAATCTTCGCCATGTCCTTCGATGTGAGCACAGGCTGTGACACTTCAAGACGCATGGGCGGGTTGATGTTGTTCAGGTCAAGCAGGTTGGGCTTGGGGCCGATGAAGCTGTTCAGGCTCATCACCAGATTTTCACGAATCGGGTCGATTGGTGGGTTGGTCACCTGCGCGAACAACTGCTTGAAATAGTTGTACAGCGGCTTGAGCTTGTTGGACATCACCGCCAATGGACTGTCGTTGCCCATGGAGCCAGTGGCCTCTTCGCCGTTTTGCAGCATGGGGGCCATCAGGAATTTGAGGTCTTCCTGGGTGTAGCCAAAGGCTTGCTGGCGGTCCAGCAAGGTTTCATTGGGTTCGATTGGCTCAGGTTGACCTTCCACTTCGTCCAGCTTCACGCGGATCGTGTCAATCCACTGCTTGTAAGGCTTGGCGGCGCTGAGCTGGTTCTTCAACTCATCGTCGTTAATAATGCGGCCAGCTTCCATGTCGATCAGGAACATTTTGCCGGGCTGCAGGCGCCACTTCTTTACAATTTTGCTTTCCGGAATTGGCAATGTGCCCGATTCCGAAGCCATCACAACCAAATCATCTTCGGTCACGATGTAGCGTGCTGGGCGCAAGCCGTTGCGGTCAAGCGTGGCACCAATCTGCTTGCCATCGGTGAAAGCCATGGCAGCAGGGCCGTCCCAAGGTTCCATCATGGCGGCATGGTACTCATAGAAGGCGCGACGGTTGTCGTCCATCAAGGTGTGCTGTTCCCATGCTTCAGGCACCATCATCATCATGGCCTGGGCAATCGGGTAGCCTGCCATCACCAGCAGTTCCAGACAATTGTCGAAACAGGCGGTGTCAGACTGGCCTTCAAAAATCAAGGGGTACAGTTTCTGCAGGTCGTCGCCCAACACGGCGCTCTTCATCACGCCTTCACGTGCACGCATCCAGTTGAAGTTGCCTTTCACGGTGTTGATTTCACCGTTGTGCGCCAACATGCGGTAGGGGTGAGCCAGCGGCCACTCCGGGAATGTGTTGGTTGAAAAGCGCTGATGCACCAAGGCCAAGGCCGACACGCAACGTGAATCTTTTAGGTCGAGGTAGTACTCGCCAACCTGGTTGGCCAACAACAGGCCCTTGTACACAATGGTACGAGCGCTCATGGAGGGGCTGAAATATTCAGTGCCGTGCGCCAGGTTCAGGTTCTTGATGGCATGCACTGCGCGCTTGCGAATCACATACAGTTTGCGTTCCAGCGCGTCGGTCACCATGATGTCGCGGCCACGGCCTACGAACACCTGGCGAATTACCGGCTCCTTCAAGCGCACGGTGGGGCTCATGGGCATATCGGCATTCACCGGCACATCGCGCCAGCCCAACAACACCTGTCCTTCGGCCTTGATCGCACGCTCGATTTCCTGCTCACAAGCAATGCGTGATGCTGTTTCTTTGGGCAAGAACAACATGCCCACGCCGTATTCACCGGCGGGTGGCAGTGTTACGCCCTGCTTGGCCATTTCTTCACGGAAGAAGGCATCGGGGATCTGAATCAGGATACCGGCACCGTCGCCCATCAATGGGTCGGCACCCACGGCACCACGGTGGTCCAGGTTTTCCAGAATTTTCAGGCCGCCCGCGATAATGTCATGCGTACGCTTGCCTTTGATGTGCGCCACAAAACCAACGCCACAGGCGTCGTGTTCATTGCTGGCGGAGTACATGCCTTTTTCTTCGGCAATCTTTCTAATGTCTTGTTGCATGGAAAAGCCCCTGATTTCAGTACGTTGGTCACTTTACTGCAGCGCGGCAAGATTCTCAAGGAAAATAAAAGGGGTCTGACCCTATTTATTGCACCCCACCAAAATCAGGGGATTATAAATAGGGGCACACAAAATAAATCAGCGTGTTTTTTGCACCTAGTCGGTGCCTTGATTCTTTATTGTTGGACGTCCGCGGGACCGAGGGCGAGCCGGTCGATTCGCAAGCTCTTGAATTTGCGCGCAAAAAATATCATCGCTCCAAAGCCACCCCTTGCGCAAGCATTCTGCAAGGGCTGAGCTGTCGTGCTCGCCAAGGCCTTGTTCACTGAACTGCCTATAGCGGCTTTGACGCTCGAAGGGTGTGTTGCCCAGTTGCCAATAAATTGGCAAATCAACCAACCAGGCTTCATTCACCACTCCGGCATGGGCAGCAAAACTGCTCCAGGGATAAGTGGCCAAATCAGGGGCACCTGCCGCACGCATGGCCAATTGCTCAACAAACAGGCAGGCTTTCAAGCTGTGCAAACCGGGCTGAACCACTGTGGATTTAAACCGGGGCTCCCACAGCGCACTGGAATGCACTGCTTGCACCTGCCGAACAGCAGGCGAAAAATGCCGGTTCAGGTTTTGTACAAAACGCCCGGCTTGGGCAGCCTGGGCAGTGCTGATCATGAGCAATGCACCTGCCGGCACCAGGCAATATGCATGAATTGCCACGTCTTCTTCGGAAGCGCTTTGGGGCAACTGGGCATGAAACAAGGAAAAAGCCTCGCGGGTTTTGAATACGTCCTGCCCGGCGATGCCCTGTAACTCCAGCACCATGGGACATCCAGGAATAAACAGTCGGGCTTGGCGAGCCATGGGGCGCTGGTGTTACTGAACGCCGGGCACAGTCAGGCGCTGGTGCTCTTTCATGGCATAGCGGTCAGTCATTCCGGCAATGTAGTCCGCAATTGCGCGCGGTATATCCGCTTCGGAACGCTGAAAAAACTGGGGTGGCAACAGGCGCGGATCATCCATGAAAATATGGAACAACTCCTGAACCACGCGACGAGCCTTTAACGTGGCGCGCAACACTTGATAGTGTTGATACAGGGCTTTGCGCAAAAACACCTTCAGGGCGTGGTTCAGCTCAGCCATTTCCGGGCTGAAACCAATCAACTTGTCGGCCAATTGAACATCGGCTACACAGGTGGGTTTCATGGCTTGAATTCGACGCTCCGATTCATGCAAAAGATCTTGAACCAAGGCATTGATAATGCCGCGCACAGTTTCATGAATCAGCCTGCGACCTTCAATATTGGGGTGACGGGTTTTCACACGGTCCAGGTGTATTTTGAACAGCGGAACCTCGGCGGCCTGCTCCAGGGTAATCAGCCCCGAACGCAAACCATCATCGATGTCGTGGTTGTTGTAGGCGATTTCATCGGCCAGGTTAGTCACTTGTGCTTCAAGCACCGGACGGCGGTTGCTTAAAAAACGGTCGGCTACTTCACCCAGCTTCTCTGCATTGGGCCTCGAGCAATGTTTCAAAATACTTTCACGGGTTTCAAAGCACAAGTTCAGGCCATTGAAACTGGCATATTTCTCTTCCAGCTCATCCACAACCCGCAGGCTTTGCAGGTTGTGCTCAAAGCCCCCGTGCGGGGCCATGCATTCATTGAGTGCGTCTTGCCCGGCGTGGCCAAAGGGCGTGTGCCCCAAATCATGGGCCAGCGCCACCGCCTCGGTTAACTCCTCGTTCAAGCCCAAGTTGCGGGAAATGCTGCGCGCAATTTGTGCCACTTCAAGGCTGTGGGTGAGGCGTGTGCGGTACAAATCACCTTCGGTGTTTACAAATACCTGGGTTTTGTATTCAAGGCGACGAAACGCTGCACTGTGAATAATGCGGTCGCGGTCACGTTCAAATTCGGTTCGGCCTTCCGGGCTTTTTTCAGGGTGCAATCGACCACGTGTGTTTGTGGAACTGACTGCATACGGGGCCAAACTGAGTTCAAAGTTGCGCACTGTTAGTCCCCTGCCCCCATTTCCTGCAATGTTTGTCGCACCAGGGCCTCATCGGCAGGCGAAGTGGACGCCCCGCCCAAGCCATTGAGCAACACGTACTTGATGGAACCGGAGTCGGCTTTTTTGTCATGCGCCATCAGCGCCATGAACTTGTCCACACCCAGGCGCGGCGGAATGGCTGGCAGCCGGGCATCAATCACAATCTTCTTCAGGCGCGCAGATTCTTCCATGCTCAGGCGACCCATGCGGCGGCACAAATCAGCTGCAATCACCATGCCACAACCCACTGCCTCGCCGTGATACCACTGGCCATAGCCCATGCCTGCTTCTATGGCGTGACCAAAGGTGTGACCAAAATTAAGAATGGCGCGTATGCCACCTTCGCGCTCGTCTTTCGACACCACGTCAGCCTTGATCTCGCAAGAACGCTTCACCACGAGCGCCAGCAACTCGGGATCACGGTTCAGCAGAGCGGGCATATTGGCCTCGACCATGTCCAGGTATTCGGTGTCTGCAATTGCGCCATGCTTGATGATTTCAGCCAGGCCGCAACTCAGTTCGCGATCCGGCAAGGTGTTCAGGGTAGAGATATCGGTCAACACCATTTGCGGCTGGTAAAACGCGCCAATCATGTTTTTGCCCAGGGGATGGTTGATACCGGTTTTTCCACCCACCGAACTGTCCACCTGACTCAGCAAAGTGGTGGGCACCTGAATGAAGGGAATTCCGCGCATGAAGGCGGACGCCGCAAAGCCGCCCATGTCCCCAATCACACCGCCGCCCAGCGCCACCAGCACGGTTTTGCGGTCGCAGTGGTTTTGCAACAAGGCATCAAACACCCGCTGTAAGGTGGGCCAGTCTTTGTATTCCTCGCCGTCCGGCAGGCTGACCACATGTACCAGTTTCGCACCTGCTTGCTGCAACGTGGCTTTCAAATGTTCTGAATACAACGGCCCTACCGTGGTGTTGGTACAAATCATCACGGTTTTACCCGCCGCATGGGGCTGAAAAAGGGCAGCCTTGTCTAGCAGGCCCGCGCCAATGTGAATGGGGTAACTGCGTTCGCCCAAATCAACTTCAAGGGTGTATTGACTCATTCTGTTCCGGTGGCCTTCTGTTCAGTGTCGGGCGCCTTTTGGCCCAATTTTAACGCATGGCTGATTTTGTTCACAATTTGGTAAACAGGTTGCCTGCCAGTCTCAACGACCACATCGGCGCACTGTTTGTACAAAGGCAATCGCGCTGCCAGCAATTCTTCAATTTTTTTGCGGGGGTTGGGGCCTTGCAGCAAGGGGCGGTTCTTGTCCATCCGAGTGCGTTGGTACAATTCAGCCGCCGAGGCGCTTAAATACACCACGGCACCAATTTGCTTCAGAAGTTCACGATTTTCTGGCGCCAGCACGATGCCGCCGCCGGTGGCGATCACCTGCCTTTCCCGGCCAACAAAGCTGGCCAGCGCAGTCGATTCTCGTCGACGAAAACCGGCCTCGCCTTCAATCTCGAAGATAACGGGAATGCTGACACCTGTTTGATGCTCGATCAGGTGATCGGTGTCAGTGAATTCCCAGGACAGATGCTTGGCCAAGGCCTTGCCGACTGTGCTTTTGCCGGCACCCATCATGCCCACCAGCACAATGCATTGATTAGACACTTCGTTAAGTCTTTGTGAACAATCAAATCATTGTACGGTAAAGCATGTGCTATTGGCTTGTAAGCACAACCGGCGTCAAAAAGATTAACAATTCAGCACGGCGCTTGGATTCATTTTTGCCACGAAACAAGACACCCAACCCCGGGATATCACCCAGAAACGGGGTTTTGTCATTCAGCACATTGTCATCTTCTTCGAAAATACCACCCAGGACCACTGTGCCTCCGTCGCTCACTAGAACTTTGGTTTTCACCCGGCGGGTGTCGATCGCAGGTCCGTTGGAAGTTTCTATTCCAATGGAGTCTTTCGCAACATCCACATCCAGCAGCACGGTGCCGTCGGGTGCAATTTGCGGCGTCACGGCAAGCTTCAAATTGGCCTCCTTGAACTCGGTGGCAGTGGCACCACTGCTAGTGGCAATTTGGTAAGGAATTTCAGTACCCTGCTCAATCAAGGCAGGTTCTTTGTTCGAGGTAATCACGCGGGGATTGGACACCGTGCGCACCTTGTTTTCAATTTCAAGCGCCCGAAGCTGCAGATTGATTAATCGCGTTGAATTGGCATTGAACAGGGTGTAGCCTAGATTGGTCGCGCCTTCGACGCCGGTGTTCACGAAATTACCGCTACCAAACTGATCGCCAACATCATCAAAACCCGGGTCGGCCCTAGCTGACAAAGCCCGCAACCTGATGCCCAAATCTCGAGACACCGAGGTATCTGCAAGCACAACACGCGCCTCAATCATCACCTGCTTCACAGGTTTGTCCAGACCATTGACGATCATGCTGATGCGCTCAAGCCGGGTGGGCGTGTCTTGAACGAAAATCTGGCTGGTGCGCTCATCTGAAATCAAGGTGCCTCGAGCCGACAACAGTTTGGAATCCTCCGATTTGATCAACGCCATCAGGTCGGCTGTTTTCTGGTAACTCACCTGAAACACCTTGGACACCAAGGGCTCCATTTCGTCCTGAGCACGGCGGTTGGCGGTTTGAAACTGATCGTTGGTGACATCCGTGGGCGTGGAAACCAACAACACATTGCCCGACTGGCTCGACACCAAACCTTTGGAGCGCATCACAATGTCCAGCGCTTGGTCCCACGGTACATCTTTAAGAAACACCGTCACCTTGCCCTGAACCGAGTCGCTCAACACCAGGTTCATTTTTGTAAAGTCGGCAAACACCTGCATCACGGTGCGTATATCGGCATCCTTGAAGTCGAGCGTAATTGGGCGGCCTATGTATCGGGCCACCACACTTTGCTCTGAGTTTGCGGGCTTCAGTTCAATTGCCTTTGTTTGTATAGCCATGTTTTGCGTCGGGCTTAGCTCAACCTCCACCACTGGTCCACGTTGACGCACCAGGTGCGTGGCACCATTCAGTTTCATCTGAACAGTCAATGCCAAATCTCCAGGCTTCAACTCCGCCATGGCAATCGGTGAATCTCCAGTGGTTTGCAATTGCCGCGCAACACCCGAAGCAAGTTGCGCATTGGCGAACCTGACTTTTAGCTGGTCGTTCAGCAGCACCGCGTCAGCGACTATATCGGGCCGATCGAACTCCAGCCTAAGCACCCATTTCCCGGCCACTTTGTCCATCTTCCAGGCTTTCATGACCGGGCCTTCTGCAATTATTGCAGGCTTGCCCATGATCTGCGCAACAGTGTCTTTGAGCTCACTTTGCTCAGACAGCACCGCTGCCTGCCCACCGTTGGGCTGAAAGGGTTTTGGTCCGGAGAATGTCAGCTCAATTGCGCGGTCTTTTTGATTAAGCCGTACTTCGTAATTTTGCGCCAACTCAAACACCAATCGGGTTTTTCCGCCCGCCGCGATCAGCTGGGCCTTTTTGATTCTGCTGCCCGAGGGAAAAGCCATGGGTAGCGTGCTGTTACCCAATTCGACGGGAAAATCAAGCACCTGTCGGGCAGGGTTTGCAATCCGGAACAAGCCCAATTTGCCATCGAAATCCTGATCAAAAAACAGGGTAACGCGAGCCTGGTCGGCCAACTCTTCCAGTTTGGCGTCCACCATCGCCAGGGCATGCACTTGAAGATGCATTAGCAAACCCGCTGCCAGCGCAACTGCCTTAAAACAAGTTCGCACAAACCCAGCATTAAATAGTTGATTGTTCATTGAGCATCCTCGGGTATGTTCACTGGCATCAAGTTCAGTTCAAGGCGCTTTTCTCCTGCCCTGGAGTCTATTCGCGACAGCACAACCTGCCCCGGTCCAAAAGAGGTCACTTTGTAGGTGCCCAACACGTAACTGCCCACCCCAACAACATGGTCGACTTGCCCGTCATTCAGAATGGCAACACGTTGACCAGCCGACTCAATCAAACCCGTCAGGCGCAACGATTCCGCCGACAAATTAACGGCTGCGCGCCGATCGGCTTCATCGCCCCATTGGGTACTCGACCATTGAAACAAACGACCGGTGATCGGCGGTAAATCTGCTGCACGAACACTCAAGTTGCCCGTGTGTTGTAACGCGCTTGAATCCTCAGGCTCAGATACATTCCCAGCTTGTCTCTGACCCGCGTTCAGGCGTTGCCCCAACTCCGCCATAGCCACGGCGTGATTGTCCTGGGGATCTCCCAATTCAGGAAAAAAGGGCACCAGCAGTATCGAAAAGAGAAAGTCCATCATGGGTTTTCGACCTCCACGGTTTGCGGTGTATTCAAGGGCAGCTGTGCAAAGGCATTCAGCTCACCGGTCATTTTCCAACCACCCTCATCCGGCAAATACGCCATGTCAAACTCCTTCAAACTTACCTGGCGGCTAAGTGCGGCAATGTAATTCGGCAAACGTGAAATTGCATCGCCATCACCACGCACACTGACTGTCACGGGCACCACACGCATCACTTCGCGACTCAATGGCTCTTTGGGCGTAAACTCGGCAAGCTTTAACCCGTGATCCAGAATCACTTCATTGATACGTTCCAGAAGCGAGGCCAGTTCACGCTCAGAGGGCAATGCCATTTTCAGCAAAGGCAATTGCACCTCCAGTTGAGCCAATTCAGCCTCAATCGCAGGTCGGTCTAGCAACAAACGCGACTGCGTATCCAGGCGTGCCAAAGATTCCTGAATATTGGTGTCAAGTTGTGTGCTTATGGTTAACGTGTCTTTCCAGAACAGAAAAAAGCCCAGCACCAAAAACACCAACCAAAGCCCCCCAATCAACAACAGCCTTTTTGACCAGGGAAGCAAGGGCAGTTCATCGGCCAAGTCCCGAAAACTCATCTCATCGAGGCGCATGCTCAGCACCTCGCAAAATAGCCTTGATCTCAAACAGGTGGCGGTTGTCCACCACACCCTTGACCGTCTGCTTCGGCTCAGTGACCGATACCAGGTCGACAGATTCGAACAGGCTGTTGCCAGCCTCCATTTGGTCCACCCACTGCGCCAAGCTTGACACCGCATCTGTAAAGCCGTTGATGATCAACACGTCTTTGCTCACAAACAAACGCGTCATCGACACATTGGAAGGCACCGTCCCGTCAAGGAAAGAAACCCAGCGGCTAGCAAGAATCGATTCTTTTTCCACCGCCTCCAAAGCACTCACCTGGCGATTCAGCACCGTCACCCTGTCTTTCATGGCTTGAACCTCCGCCACGCGTGTCGCCATTTCCGACTCCATCGCGCTCAAATTGCCAAGAAATACCTCTTGTCTTGCCACGCGCGCGCTAAATTCACTGCCAATGGCGTAGCAGGCACCCAAACCGAGCACTACACCCGCCGTCAACTCGGCCATGAATCGGCGTTTTCTGCGTGTCTCACGCAACACCCGGTAAGGGTAAAGATTGAATAGAATTACTCGCATGGCATCGCCTCCAACGCACCGAATGGCACCACGTCGTCATGCCATCGTCCTTGCAATTCTTTTCGGGGAGAAATATCAATCAAGCGAGGTGACAGGGTTTGGCTGCGTTTGGCAGTTGACTCACACCCTTTTGCATACATCAGCTCGCCTCCAAGAATCAGGCGAACCGAAGCAACCTCCTCAGGGGCACCGTCCCGTGTCCAGGTCGATACAAGGCGCTCCAACGCAGAAACTGCCTGCACCACCGAGAAGCCCTCCTCGCTGTGCTCCCAGCTTTCATTGAACAGCACGCCTTGAGAGAAAACAGCCAATCGAACATGGTGGCGAGACAGTTCACCATGCAACAGAAAACGGATATCTGCCGACTTCAATGCAGCAGGAGCCATCTGCAAATAGCCATTCATAGCAGCCACGGTGTCCAGCGTAATTCCCAAACAGGTCAAGCCACAGGACTGACAGGCACGCATGATTTCATCAACCTGTTTTTGGTCAATCCCTGCAACAGCAAGGCTGACACTGCCATCTGACAGTTCTGCCTTCACCTGCCAATCAAAAGCAGCCTCACGCTCCGATTCCCCTGCAGCGGCCTCCATCAATTCCTGAATCTGAAAACGAATCAAGTTCTCGCGCTCATCCTTGGCCACGCCAATCTCCCCCAAATACGCATGTTTGGAAGGCACAGAAACCACCACGAACTGCGGCTTGGTCAGCGTGGGCGGTAGCTCTCGAATCGCAGCCACGATCGCTTGCTCCAGGGATACCGCGCTCAACAAAGCATCATCCTGAGGGACTAGCTCCAGGGTGCCGCCACCCGATGCACGAATCGACTTGAATGACAGGCAGCCCTGGCGCTCAATTTCTCCGTAAACCCACCGCCACCTGCCCCCACTGAACGAGATGGACAAGGCATGGGCCGCGCCCGCGTGTAGGCTGAAAAACCACTTTCGAACTGATTTCATGAATGAACCCTGAGCAAGGTAGAGCTTCAGGGTAGAGAATTCAGCGGAGCCAGCTAACCCTCATTGGAGGGGTACAACCACTAGGGGGAGAGCACGAATTCACCACTAGAGTCAACGATCGGAAATTCCCGTGCGTTGGCAGATACAATGTAGCCACCAACACCTATCCTGTTCCGACCTGTGAATTCAAACAAAATCCGCCTCAAGCACCACTCCGATGGCTTCATCGCGACCGCGCTCACCGTACTGATCGGCTTGGGCGTGTCTGGCGCGCTGCTCGTGGGTGTGGCCTTGGCACTTATTTTCCCCAAGTTACCCGACCTCGATACCCTGACCGATTACCGACCCAAAGTGCCGCTGCGCGTGTTGACTACCGATGGCGTACTCATCGGTGAATTTGGTGAAGAACGCCGCCGCCCTGTCGACATTACCGAGGTGCCCTTGGTGATGCAACAAGCCATTTTGGCGGCCGAGGACGATCGGTTCTACGAGCACGGCGGCATCGACTTCATGGGTGTTGCACGGGCCTTGGTGACCAACGTCACCTCGGGCGGGCGCACACAGGGCGCCAGCACCATTACCATGCAGGTCGCCCGCAATTTCTTCCTGACCCGAGACAAAACCTGGACCCGCAAGTTGTATGAAGTACTGCTGGCCTACAAGATTGAAGGCAGCCTGAGCAAAGACGAAATTCTGGAGCTTTATATCAACCAGATTTACCTGGGCCAACGCGCCTACGGTTTTCAATCTGCCTCACAAGTGTATTTCGGCAAACCGCTGCGCGACATCAATGCCGCAGAAGCAGCCATGTTGGCTGGTTTGCCCAAAGCGCCCTCTGCCTACAATCCAATTGTGAATCCAAGCCGTGCCCGTGTGCGCCAGGAGTATGTACTACGCCGCATGAACGACCTCGAGTATCTCGACGATGCACAATTTGAAGAAGCCTTGAACACCGAGTTGGTGTACCGCAATCGCAAAGCCAACGGCGATGACATCGAGGCCACGACAGGCCTGACCATCAATGCCGACTACGCAGCTGAAATGGCACGCCAGGCCGTGGTTGAAATGTATGGCGAAGAGGCCTATACCTCGGGCATCACCGTAACCACAACCTTGATTGCAAAAGAACAGCGTGCCGCCCAGCGCGCCTTGCGCAACAGCGTGATGGACTATGAACTGCGTCAATTCTTCCGTGGCCCGGAAGGCTACATTGAACTGCCGAACGACCCAAAAGAAGCCGAAGAAGTCATCGGTGACAACATCAGCGACTACACCGACTACGGTTTTTTACAAAGCGCAGTGGTGCTATCAGCTAGTCCCACTGAAGTGGTGGTATCGCAGGGCGCAGGGGAGCCGCTAAAACTGACAGGCACCAGCCTGAAGCCCGCAGAAAGCTGGTTAAATGAACGCGCGCCTGCCAACAAACGACTGAAACGCGGTGCTGTTGTGCGTATTTTAAAACGCAAAGACCAGCCCCCCATGCTGACGCAATTGCCTGAAGTGGAAGCTGCGTTTATTGCCATCAGCCCCAAAGACGGCGCAATCCGCGCCCTGTCCGGTGGGTTCGAGTTTTCTCGCAACAAATTCAACCATGTCACCCAGGCCACCCGCCAACCGGGCTCGGCATTCAAGCCGTTTGTGTATTCTGCTGCACTTGAAAAGGGAATCACACCAACCACACTGGTGGCCGATGAACCCATTTTTGTGCCAGCCGACACCCCGGGTGGCAAGGACTGGAGCCCAAAGAACTACGACGGAAAGTACGACGGCCCCATGTTGCTCAAAGAAGGCCTGGCCAAGTCGAAAAACATGGTATCCATCCGGGTGCTGCAAGAAATTACCCCACAATACGGCCAGCGTTGGGCCACACAGTTCGGCTTTCCTGCTGCGAATGTGCCACCCTACCTCACCATGGCCTTGGGCGCTGTCACCACAAACCCTCTTCAAATGGCCAGCGCGTTTGCCGTATTTGCCAATTCGGGTTACCGCGTAAAACCCTATTTGATTGAAAAAATCACCGATGGCACCGGTCGAATTGTCGCCCGTGCGCGCCCAGCTGTTGCAGGCGAGGAAGCCAACCGTGTAATCGATGCCCGCAATGCATTCCTGACAACCCGCCTGCTGCGTGAAGTGGTCGAGCGCGGCACAGCCACCCGGGCCAAAGTGCTCAACCGGGGAGACATTGTTGGCAAAACAGGTACCACCAACGACAGCCATGACGCCTGGTTCGCAGGCTACAACAGCGATATTTCAGCGGTGGCCTGGGTTGGCTACGACCAACCCCGTAACCTGGGTGCCCGCGAAACCGGTGGAGGCCTGGCCTTGCCAATCTGGATTGATTACATGAAAGTGGCGCTGGCTGATTCACCAGAAAAACCACAAGTGGTCCCCCCAGGCATTGAATACATTGACGGGAATTATTACTACTCCGAATACACACCCGGCAACGGCGTGGGGCGCATCGATGTGAACGGTGGTGGTGACGACATTCCGAGTCTGTTTAACTTCCTGAAGGGCTTGGGCGGCATGCTCGAGGGCAGCGGTGAAGCACCCATCAGTGGCAACCCCACCGCAGGTGATGGCACCAGCCACGCGGCACCCGCCCGTCCACGAGAGCAGCCGCGGGATGATATTGAACGGCTGTTCGGCAACAATTAAAAGAACTTAGAAATTGGGGCAGTTCTGCCCCAATTGGCCACTCAGCAGTTCAACAAAGTGGGTTTTGAAGGGCGTTTTGCTGCGGGTATCCAGCCATTCGCCATTGGCATACTGATAATGAAAACCACCCGATTTTGCAGCCAGCCACAACTCGTGATTGGCCACCTGACTGTTTAAAATCATCTTGCCTTTGTCTTCAAAATCAAGGGTTAATACATTGCCCGAGCGCATTGAATCTGCATCAAGGTCCAGCGTATCGACCAAGGATTCAATATACTCTTCTACTTGAACCAAGGTGGCATCCACCACCGCCTGGAATTCTGTGTCTGTCATGAAAAAATCACCTCTAAGAACATTGGCCATTGTCACCCTGTTTGTACTGGGCCTGAATGCTTGCGGCCAACGCGGACCACTTTATTTGCCCGAGCCGCCCGCACCCCTGCCCAAACCCGCTGGCTACGACAAACCTGAACAACAGCAAAACCGCTAAACCTACAATTTTCGAGCAATTTTACCGTGCAAAACAACTCAGTGAATCCCAGCGATCTCAACCCCCACTTGCAGTTCGACACAGCCAGTGGAGAACTTCAATTCGAGAGCACCGAGCTTTCCGGTTTGGCGCAGGAATTCGGAACACCCTTGTATGTGTATTCCGCCTCTTCCATCAAAGCGGCTTATCGTGCGTACGCCAGCGCCTGTCAAGGTCTGGCCCACGTCACCATTTGCTATGCCGTCAAGGCCAACTCCAATATTCACATACTGAAGTTGCTGGCCCAAGAGGGTGCGGGGTTCGACATTGTGTCTGCCGGTGAACTGGCACGTGTCATCGCGGCGGGTGGCGCACCTGAAAAGGCCGTGTTCGCGGGCGTGGGCAAATCCATGCAGGAAATTGAGTATGCGCTGGGGCAAGGCGTGGGCTGCTTCAATGTGGAATCTGAAGCCGAAATGGAGCGCGTGGCCCTGGTTGCCGAGAAATTGCAACGGAAAGCCAATGTGTCGTTGCGTGTGAATCCCGATGTCGATGCAAAAACCCACCCCTATATTTCCACGGGCCTGAAAGAAAACAAATTTGGCGTGTCGATGAACGCGGCCAAGCGGGTTTATCAATTTGCCAATTCACACCCGTGGTTGAATGTGCACGGCATCGATTGCCACATTGGCTCTCAACTCACGGATGCAAGCCCCTATTTCGATGCGCTTGACAGGGTGCTGGCATTGCTTGACCAATTGGCAGCCGACGGCATTGAAATCAACCACCTCGACCTGGGTGGCGGCATCGGCATTCGTTATCTGGACGAAACACCACCCACACCGGCTGAAGTACTACCCAAATTAATCAGCAAAGTTCAAAGCTGGGCTCATGCCAAGGGTCGCGGCATGCCCACCTTGTCATTCGAACCCGGACGCTCCATTGTGGGCAACGCGGGGGTTTTGCTGACCCAGGTCGAATTCCTGAAAGAAAATGAAGGCAAACACTTCGCGATTGTAGACGCCGCCATGAACGACCTGATGCGCCCGGCGATGTACAAAGCGTTCCACGGTGTGGTGGCTGTACAAAACAATCCCCATGCTACGGCGCAAGAATACGATGTGGTAGGCCCGGTGTGTGAATCGGGCGACTGGCTGGCGAAAAACCGCACACTGGCCATTGAACAGGGCGACTACCTTGCCATTTTGTCAGCGGGTGCCTATGGCCAAACCATGGCATCGAACTACAACAGCCGTGGCCGTGCAGCCGAAGTACTTTTGGAAAACGGCAAAGTTACCTTGATTCGCCGTCGAGAATCCATCGAAGACCAGCTTCGCCCGGAACTCGACGTTTAATCACATCCAGGTATGAAAGAAAAAAGCCCCGATTCAATCGAACCGGGGCTTTTTTACATCACAGCTTGTTACATCAAAGCTCGCCGTAAGAATGCAAGCCAGAGAGGAACATGTTCACGCCCAGGAATGCAAATCCAGTCACCAGCAAGCCCACCAAAGCCCAGTAGGATGCGACCACGCCACGCAGGCCTTTCACCAAACGCATGTGTAGCCATGCAGCATAGTTCAGCCACACCACCAGCGCCCAAGTTTCCTTCGGGTCCCATTGCCAGTACGCGCCCCAGGCCTCTGCGGCCCACAAAGCGCCCAAAATGGTGGCCACTGTAAAAAATGCAAAGCCCACGGCGATCGACTTGTACATCACGTCGTCAAGTACTTCCAACGCGGGCAAGGCATCTGCAATGCGCTTGCGCGCCAGCAAAATCGCACCCACCACGGCACAACCAATGCCCAGGTACAAGGCCCAGTAAATCGATATGCCTTCGGTGCGAAACACCATGGGCTCCAGGAACATCAACACACCCAAAATACCTGTGGGAATCAATGCCTTGATACTGGGCGCATGGGCATACACCTTCAACAGGTAAGCAAACGCCACCATTGCTGCAATCGAGAAAGTGCCATAACCAATAAAGTTGGCCGGTACGTGAATTTTCATCCACCAGCTTTGCAGAGCGGGCACCAAAGGCTGAATGGCATAAGCCTGGCGCTCTACGCCGTACCAGGCCAAAAAGCCCACAGCAGCCACCACCACCAACATCACAAAGGCACCTAGCTGGCGCGTTTTGTACACCTGCTCATAGAACAGGTAATACATGGCCGTAATCAGCGCAAACAGCACAAACACTTCGTACAAATTAGAAACTGGAATATGGCCTACATCTGGCCCGATCAGGTAGCTTTCATACCAGCGAATGAACATGCCGGCAAAGCCCATCACCACAGCACCCCAGGTCAGCGCCGTGCCCACAAAACCCGCTGTGGGTGAACGCCCCACCAAACCAATCCAATAGGACACAGTGGCGACCACAAACATCACGCCCATCCACAAAATGGCGGATTGACTTGAAAGCAGATACTTCAGGAAAAACTTCTGCTCAGCGGCTGCCAAATCACCGCCATAACTTGAAATCGCCAACAAGCTCAAGCCCGCTACAGTCAAAATCAGCCATTTCAGTGATCCCCAGCGGTAGGCCATGTAGGCAACAACTGGCACACAACTCCACAAAATAGTGATCTCGTAAATGTCCATGAAACTGTGGTATTGCTGCGAGGCATAACCCGCCGCGGCCACCAACAATGCGGCAAACGCAAAGTCACTCCAATGAAATGATTTTGAAAACCAACCCGCCTTTTTCGTGGGCAAGCCTGGCTTATCGCCCGTGGGGCTTTGATTGATCCAGGTCGAACTCATACCGCATCTCCTGCCGAGGCTGCTTTAGGCGCAGCCCTGCTGTTCAATTCATTCACAAACTGCTCGTACTCTTTCTCAAAATCCATGGTCTTTCGAGTGGTGGACATACCCATCATCACTTTGGAGCCCTCTTCATCCTGGGTTACCCAGAAAAATGCCCTGCGCTCACGGATGTAGAACATCGAAAATACCCCGATGCACAAAAACAAACAACCCAGATACACAATCCATTGCCCCGGGGCTTTGGCCAACTGGAACACGCTGGCCTTCACCTCATCAAACTGGTCCAGCTGAAACATCACAGGCGCGCCATACAGCGACAAATCAGACAGAGCAATTTGTGCGTCCTGCACAAACCGTCCATGTACTTCATCAGGTACTGCCGGAGGCAAGTTGGCCGTGGTGCGTGAAAGTTGATAAACCTCCCACATGGCACCTTGCAACAGACGAATAATCACATCGCTGGCTTTCTCGCGTTCGCCCTCGGGCACGGTGCTTTCAATAAACTGCGCAATGGCGGGCAAGCCTGACAGCGAATTATTCAAGCCCGCAAAACGCTCCAGGGCACGCTGCGCACTGTCGGCCACACTGGCCACCAACTGTGCCGAATCGGGCCTGTCACCAAATGCCTGCTGCGCAAAACGCTGTGCCGCAGTTCTGCGAATTTCATCATTTTGCAAAGCCGCACGGAAGCGCATAAAACCCTCCAGTTGGCCGTTGTCATCGACTGGAATTCTCAGATACTTAAAACCATCCGCGGGGGTTTCACGCACACCCGCCAAATAATAGCGCCCGCCATCCAGGTTAATGGGCAACATGTAATTGTGAAACTCACGGGCTTGCCCCGCCTGGTCGCGCAACTTGTAGGTAATGCTGGGACCAATGTTCGTGAATTTGGTCTTTGCGTCCTCTTTCACACCGGGGCCCAACACGCTGGCAAGGTTGGTCTCGAAAGGCGACAGCGCGTCGGCATTGCCCAAAGCCAAATCATCCACGCTCACCTGATCGGCGTTCTCCACGGGCAAGGCCTCTACATTGATTGATTTGAAGGCAGTGAACTCCACCTTCAAATCCCGGCTCAAATCGCCTTGCAACTGGCTCAGGTCTCGGCCACCGCCCACCACACCATCCAGGTCGAAGCGATAGTCACGCTCGCCGGTCAGCGGAATGCCTTTGAGTTGAACCTTGGTGCCACCATCGTCAAAGCTCGACTGATACACCGTCACACCCTTGTAAATCAGCGGTTTGTTCACCTCAATCGTGGCCTCAAATCGCTCCTGTGTGTCTGGGTCAAAAACCTCCACATCACTGGCGAACAACTTGGGCATGCCCGTGCTGTAAAAATCAATCCGGAATTCTTTCAGGGTCAGCTCAAACGGCAGGTCTTGCACCAGCAAACCATCATCGGTGTTCAACACAGCCACTCGGCTGGTTTCACCCTCCGGCAATAGCAAATTGGCACGGTAACTAGGGTTCGACTCCGAAAGGCGCGCTTTTTCGGGAATACCCGCAGTAATTTCAGCCCCGGTCACAGGCGTTTTGCCAGTTGCCCAAACGGCAAGCTGCAAAGGCACACCGCTGTCCAGCAAACCACCAATGCAAATCACAATAATCGACAAATGCGCGGCGATGTATCCAAAACGGTTTGCACTGCCTGCTTTGGCGGCCACCATGGTGCCGTTGTCGCGCACCGATTGTTTTACCTTGAAACCTTTGTGCTCCAGCCACTCGGCGACGATACCAGGCAATTCAGAGGGCTTCTCCTTGAATCGCCCCTCCCAACGGTGAGCGAAGGCCCTCAAACTGTTCTCGCGAATATTCTCGCGATACACCCGCATCTCCTTGATCATCTTGGGCGTATTGCGGTAAACGCACAAGGAAGTGGACACCACCAAAAACGCCATCACGGCGATAAACCAGGGCGCATTGTAAATTCGGAACAAACCCATGGGCTGGAAAAACGAAGCCCAGAAAGGCCCAAACTGGTTCACGTAGTTCACCCAGGGATCAGCCTGACCAACCACCGTACCAATTGCAGAGGCGATACAAATCAGCGTCAGCAGGCTAATTGCAAAACGCATGGAGCCCAGCAACTCCATCAAACTGACCCAAAACGACTGCTTGCCCATTCTTTGTGGGTTCAAATTGTTTGCCACGTCCCCTGAACTACTCACACGCTTCCCCACTATTGACTCTTTGTACTTCTCTCACTTTTCCGACTTTTGCCCATGCCGAAAAAAAAGGGGCTATCCTCTAGCCCCTTTTTGACCGGCGATTGCGTCAAATGTTCAACGCAAACCTGCGATGTAATCGGACACGGCTTTCATTTCCTTGTCCGACATCTTGTTTGCAATCACGGTCATCTGTTCGCTGTTGTTGCGCACACCATCACGGAAGGCAATTAACTGGCTTTCCGTGTACTGGGCGTGCTGGCCACCCAAACGTGGATACTGGGCTGGAATGCCCGCGCCATTCGGGCTGTGGCAACCTGCACAGGCCGGAATTTTTTTGTCGGCAATACCACCGCGGTAAATCTTTTCACCCAAGGCCAGAGTGTCCTTGTTCTTGGCAGAACCGAGAGTTTGCTTCTGAGCAGCCAGGTACGCCGATACGTTCTTCATGTCTTCATCTGACAAAGCAGCCGCAAAGCCTGCCATGATCGCATTGTCGCGCAGCGGCTTTTCACCATCTTTGCCAGGCTTGAAATTCACAAGCTGCTTGTACAGGTACTCGGCATGCTGACCCGCGATCTTGGGGTAAATAGGGGCAGAAGCATTGCCATCGGCACCATGGCAGGCCACACACTGCTGCATGATTTCCTTGCCTTTGGCCAAGTCGGGCTTGAACACTTCAACGGGGCCGGCAGCTTGGGCCACAGACATTGAAAACATCAAAGCGGCAAACAGAGAACTCAGTTTAAGCGTCGTCAGCTTGTTCAGCATGGTCAAACCCATCAAAAAGTGCATCAAAAAATAGTGCGGCTATCCAAAAAACCCTGCCCAGCCTACCCAATCAAAAACAAGGGCGCTGCCACCAAAGGCGCGCAACTGCAGCAAAGTTTTCACAAACCCTAGATTATAACCACTCAAGCGGCTGTCTTGCATCTAAAATGTGCGCATGACAATCAATTTCCACAACACGCATTTCGAGATCTCAGCATCTCGCATGGTCGAATGCCCGGGCGCCAGCGTCCCCGAGATCGTATTTGCCGGGCGCTCAAACGCCGGCAAGTCCACGGCCATTAACACCCTGTGCAAACAGCGGCAATTGGCCTATGCCAGTAAAATGCCCGGCCGCACCCAGCTTCTCAACTTTTTTCATGTCATTGAGCAGGCTGAGCCAATTGCGCGCCTGGTCGATCTTCCCGGCTACGGCTTTGCCCAATTGGCGCAAACCAGCCAAAGCGTGTGGGACAAAGAACTGGGTAGCTACCTGGCTGAACGCCCCAGCCTGGTGGGTACGGTGCTGATTGTAGATTGCCGTCGCGGTCTGCTTGAACTGGATTATGCTTTAATCAAATGGGTGGGGCATCGCCAGTTGCCGGTGCACATCCTTCTGTCCAAGGCCGACAAATTCAACCGTCAAGAGCAGGTGCTTGCCTTGCGTTCCACACAAAAAGCCCTCGATCCGTATCGGGTCAATGGCCATGAAATCACGGTTCAACTGTGGTCTGCATTGAAAAAAATCGGCATGGTTGAACTGGAAACCCAACTGTCGAACTGGGTTCGCCCCCCTGCACCCACCCCCGAAACACCTGAAACCGAGCCGCCGACAATATGACCCAACACTTGTATCATCGCCCCCGTCGCCTGCGTCGAACCGACGCACTGCGTCGCCTCGTGTCCGAGCACACACTGAGCGCAGCCGATTTCATTTATCCAGTCTTCGTCATACCCGGCAGCAACAAACGTGAATCCGTGGCCTCCATGCCCGGCGTAGAACGCCTGTCACTCGACCTGTTGTTTGCCAAAGCCGAGCAATGCCTGGAATTGGGTGTGCCTGTCATGGCCCTGTTCCCGGTCATTGAAACCGATAAAAAAACCGCCGATGGCCTGGAAGCCACCAACCCCGAGGGTTTGGTGCCACATGCGGTGCGCGAACTGAAAAAGCGCTTTCCTGAATTGATGCTGCTGACCGACGTCGCACTCGACCCATTCACCAGTCACGGCCAGGACGGCCTGATTGACGAACATGGGTATGTGCTGAACGACGAAACTGTCGAAGTGTTGCAAATGCAGGCTTTGGTACAAGCGCAGGCAGGCGTGGACATCGTCGCCCCCAGCGACATGATGGACGGTCGGATTGGCGCCATTCGCGAAACCCTCGAAGCCAATCGCTGCATTCACACCAGCATCATGGCCTACTCCGCCAAATACGCCTCGGCTTTCTACGGTCCCTTCCGAGACGCGGTGGGATCAAGTGGCAACCTGGGAAAAAGCAACAAAAAGGTGTATCAAATGAACCCGGCCAACAGCAATGAAGCGCTGTTGGAAGTCGGCATGGACCTGGATGAAGGCGCAGACATGGTCATGGTCAAACCAGGCATGCCCTATCTGGACATTTTGTGGCGCGTGAAAGAGAAATTCGCCCGTCCCACCTTCGCCTATCAGGTCAGTGGTGAATACGCCATGATCAAAGCAGCCGCGCAAAACGGCTGGCTGGACGAAAACGCCGTCATGCTTGAGTCCTTGCTGGCCTTCAAACGCGCGGGCGCAGACGGTATCCTCACTTACTTCGCACTCGACGCGGCAAAACTTCTGAAACAGGGTTAATTCGCATGGGAATCTGGACGCATCTGACTCAAGACAAGATCAAGAAGTTAAGTGATGCGCCCAGCCAGTTGCCCGAGTCCGGGTTTCTGTGGCTCGATACACAACTCGATGAAGAATTGTCCTGGCTGCCGGCAGTTGAATCCCTGCTCGGCTTCAAGTTGGACGAACTGCATCTGGAAGACCTCGGCAACACCTTTCATCCCAGTCACTTCGACATTGGTGATGGCTACAACATTCTGATTATCCGGTCATTGTCCAGCAAACCCCTGTTTGACGAAAACAATCGGCTCAGCATCAAAACACGCCCAGTGTTTTTTGTTATTACTCCAAAACTGTTGGTTACATTTCGGCCGAAAGACAGCCGCACATTTGCCATGGCCCGCAAGTTTGTGGACAGTGAGCCTGAAAAACCAATGGATGAAATCGAAACTTTCCTGAAATTCAAACGTGCCCCAGCGGGCACAGACGAACTCATGATCCAGTTGGTCAGCAATTTGGTGGACCGCTTCATGGAAACCAGAATCGAAATTTCAGAACAACTGGATCGCTGGCAACGTGATTTGCTCAATCCGCGCAAACGCTTTCAAGACTGGAATGCCTTGCTCGCCGCTCGCAATGAAATGAATCGACTGGAGTCAGTTGCTCAAGACCAGCGCGATGCGCTCACCGACTGGCAAGACGACCAAGAGCGTGAAGGCCGCATGGCTGCCGCCCTGCAAGTGAATGCACGCGACACGCTTGAACACCTGGAGCGAGTCGTCAGCCTCACCCGCCGCTTGGGTGCAAATACGGAAACTGCGGTGCAGCTTCACTTCTCCGCTACAGCGCACAAAACCAATGAAATCGTCACAGTGCTGACCATGCTGACCGCTTTGTTCATGCCACTCACGCTCATCAGCGGCATTTTTGGCATGAACTTCGAGGAAATACCTTTCTTGAAAAATCCAAATGGGTTCTGGATCAGCCTGGGTCTCATGGGCCTGTCCAGCGTCATTTCAATTGGATTGATCTTCTGGATCAAAGGCCGAAATCACCTCGGCAAACCCTGAGCGGCTCCAGGCTTACAAACCAAGGTTGGGACGGATCTGGTTCAAGGTCTGATCAAACCGCTTCGCATTCTGAAAGCCGATCACCTGATGAATGGACTCTGTTTGCCCGGCCGGAAAAAACAAGATTGCAGGAGGCCCGAACAGGCTGAATTGCTTCAGTAAAGCCTGATCACCCGCCGTATTGTCAGTCACATCCACCTGCACCAAACGAATACCATTGAGCTTTTCCTTGACCGAGGTGTCCGTCAAAGTAAACAACTCAAATTCTTTGCAACTCACACACCAGTCCGCGTAAAAGTCGAGCATGACTGGCTGCTGGCTCGATTCAATCAAACCCACAACCTCCTCACTGCGCACCTTCTCAAACGCAGGCTTGCCTGTCGCAAGTTGTTGAGATACTCCATTCGCACCTGCTTGCTGACCATTCAAACCAGCCAAAGGCTGAAGCAGGCTGCCTGAGCCGGAAAAAAGACCCATCAGGTAAATCAAAGCCAAAAGCGTAAACAACAAACCGAATGTTTTGCTGATCACCTTGCCTCGTGAGCCCATGGTCGCCATGCTGCTTGCGCCATGAAACAAGGCCGCTGCAGTCATACACGCCAGCAAAGCCCACATCGCCATAATCAGCCACACTGGCGTCACTGGCGTAATTGTCCACACCGCCACGGCCAACAACACAAAACCGAACGCAGCCGATACCCAACTCATCCAGGCACCAGCCTTTGGCAATGCCGCACCTGCTCCTGCGGCAAACAGCACCAGAGGCAAGCCCATGCCCAAGGCCAGCAAAAACAAAGCTGCTCCACCCAAAACTGCGTCACCAGTTTGTCCGATATACAACAACGCACCAGCCAAGGGCGGCGCCACACACGGACCCAACAACAGAGCCGACAACACGCCCATGACCAACACTGGAATGAATTGCCCACCTTTCAGACGACCGGTTTTCTCTTGCAGCCAACCCTGAAAGCTTGCCGGCAATTGCAGCGAATAACCCATCAAGAGTGCTACCCCCAGCAAAGCCAACACACCGCCAAAAGCCCATAGCACGGGTGGCTGTTGCATGGCCATGACCAGGCTTTGACCTGTCAGTCCGGCCAGCACGCCCAACAAAGCGTATGTCAGGGCCATACCCAACACATACACCAATGCCAAAGCCATGGGCCTTGTCTTGCCCACTGCCCCTTGACCACCAGCCTGTTGCCCTACTACGAGACTGCTGACAATCGGCAACATCGGCAAAGTACAAGGCGTAAAAGCCAACAGCAAACCCAATCCAAAAAACACCGGCAGAACCACCAGCCACGATTGGGCTGCCAACCTGCTTGCCAGGTCGCCCGCCTCATCTGCAGGCAAACCAGCGCTGGATTGCTGGCTGTTCGTGGAAGGCAAATCCGGTTTCTTCCCGAAGAACGTGCTGACTCCTCCACCTAACACACCACCCAACAAACCACTGTCCTTGAATGCCACCGGCGTGGTCATGGGCGGGTAACACAAACCTGCGTCTGCGCAACCTTGGGAAATCAATACGGCCTTGGCCACATCCACTGGGTTATCACCCAAACCATAACGAATTTGAAACGCCATTTCTCCCCGAAGCGCTTCAATTTCCTGGTTCAGAAATTCATCAAACTTGCGGTCGCCCCGCGGCAAGTCAACAAACTCAAACACCGGCAAACTCATCGGGTTCTCAAGCGCAAAACGCTCACGGTACAAGTAATACTCCGGAGCAACCTTGGCACGCACATCGATCAGGCAATTCTCAACACAAGCCGGGTCTTGCACACTCAACGTAAACTGAAACGCCTCTTCGGGCGGTAAAAAATCATTGGCACGGGCCTGGCTTACACTCATCCACAAACTGACCAGCAGCAACAACGCTGGCCACATCCAGCGCGCGGTTCGCTCACTCATGCCCCAACTCCCTTGCCGCTTGCAGCAATCCAGTCAAGGTAAGGCGCATGTCCATCGGCAATTGGCAGCAGGATCAACTCTGGCACCTCATAGCCATGCAAACCCGGCAACGCCCTCTTCAATTCCTCGCATTGCGATTCGGAACACTTCATCATCAACATCCATTCCTTGGTCTGCTCGACCTTTCCCTGCCAGCGATAAACCGACTCCACCGGGCCCACAATATTCACACAGGCCACCAACTGCTCATCCACCAAACGATGTGCCAACGCCGTGGCACGCACATGTGAGTCGACTGTGGAATAAGCCACCCAACAGCGTTCCGCATTATTCTTCATGCGCCTTTCCGTTTAAACCTGCGTTCGGTCAAGAATATCGCCAACCCTATTCCCACTGTCGCATAGACAGCCATTTGAACCAAAAGTGCCGGCAACATGCTGAAATCGCGAGCATAAATACCCCTGAGTGCATCGACCACCACCGAAAGTGGCATGTAGTCAGCCACCATCCTCAACCATTCCGGCAACTGCTCCCTCGGGAAAAATGCACCCGACAGGAATGTCATGGGCGTTACCACCAAAGTGAAATAAAACATAAAGAAATCGTAGCTGGGCGCCCTGGCATTGATACACAGACCAAACCCGGCAAACATCAAACAAGCAAGAATCAGCACAAACCAGGACAAAACCCAGAATTGAACGTCACCAATACCCAAAAGCGCCACGATCAATAACATGGCCCCCGTACTGATTAAACCTTTGCTGGCAGCCCAACTGCATTCACCCAACACCACCTCGCGCAAGCGAACCGGCGTGTTCATGATCACCTGCCATGTTTTCTGGGTGTGCATGCGTGAAAACGCAGAATACAAGGCTTCAAAAGTGGGCGCATTCATGGCGCTAATGCATACAGCTCCCACGGCCAGATAGTTCAGGTACGGCATGCCCCCCACATTGGGCAACATCGACCCGAGCCCCAAGCCAAAGGCCATCAAGGCCATTACGGGGTCAACCACATTGCCAAGTAACGATGGAAGCGCCAGCTTTCGCCACACCAAAAAGTTTCGGCGCCACACCTGAAATACCGCATGAAAATTAATCATCGCGCAAAGCCCTGCCAGTCAAACTGAAAAACACATCTTCCAGATTTCCCGGGCGATAAATATAGTCCACATCGGATTGGGGCGAACGTTTCAATGCCTCCAACATCTCGTCGGCTTTTCCATTCCTGAAATAAAAAGTCTCGCCTCGCTGCTCGATCGGCTCACCCTTTGAACTCACATGCTGCGACACGCAACGCGCCGCACCCGCGCCCCACAACTCCAGTACTGCGTGGCCAACCACATTGCGGATCAGCGTCAGGGGTTTGTCACAAGCCACAATATCGCCATGATCAAGCACAGCCACTCGGTCCGCCAGGCGCTGTGCCTCATCCATGTAGTGGGTCGTTAAAAACATCGCCATGCCCTGTCGCTTCAGGTCAACCAACCGATCCCAAATCACATGTTTCGCTTGCGGATCCAGGCCCGTAGTTGGCTCATCAAGAAACAAAACCTTTGGCTGATTGATCAGGGCGCGAGCCAACATCAAACGCCTGCGCATGCCGCCAGACAATGTGGCTACTGAATCATTTCTGCGGTTTACCAACTGCGCGAATCCCAGCAACAACTCGGCACGCTCACGCAATTGCTTGCCGTGCAGGCCGAAATAACGGCCAAACACCATCAAGTTCTCGAATACCGTGAAATCCGGGTCCAGCGCATCGTATTGAGGCACAACACCCACATCCTGCCTGGCAATGTGCCCTGCTTCGGGAAGAGTTTTTCCCAGCAATTCCACCACGCCATCATCTGCCTGCGCCAAGCCCAGCGCCAAGGCAATCGTGGTTGACTTTCCAGCGCCGTTCGGCCCCAGCAAAGCAACACACTCGCCCGCATTCAGCGAAAAATTCAAACCAGTCAGTACCGCGCGTCCACCATAGGTTTTGCGTACACCACTTAAGTTCAATACAGTAGAGCCAGCCACTTACCAAAATCCCCTACAACTTTCGACACAAAACAGACTCGTCAAAGAAAATAAAAAAGCCGCGCTAGCATAAGCTAACACGGCTTTCTTAAGCTGATTCCAGAACACTCACATTCAGCATCACTTGAAGTGGCAACACAGTCACCACAAAAAGCAATGTCAAATGTTTAGGCCTGCTCTTCAGCGATTTCTACAATCTCAGCAGTTTCGGGACGATCCACCAACTCAACCAAAGCCATTGGTGCATTGTCGCCTTTGCGGAAACCAAACTTCAAAACGCGCATGTAACCACCTGGGCGAGCCGCGTAACGAGGACCGATCTCGTCAAACAACTTCACAACCATTTCACGGTCACGCAAGCGGCTAAATGCCAGGCGCTTGTTGGCCAGTGTGGGTGACTTGCCCATGGTAATAATGGGTTCTGCAATCTTGCGCAGTTCCTTGGCCTTTGGCAGCGTTGTTTTGATCACTTCGTGACGCAACAAAGCGTTGGTCATGTTTCTAAACATTGCAAGGCGGTGGCTGCTGGTGCGATTTAGTTTACGCAATCCATGACGGTGACGCATTTTAAATATCCTTCAATCTAACAAACGCTAAGCTCAAGGCTTATCGAGACCGGCGGGTGGCCAGTTTTCCAATTTCATACCGAGTGTCAAACCGCGTGCGGCCAACACCTCCTTGATTTCGTTCAATGACTTGCGACCCAGGTTTGGAGTCTTCAACAACTCGTTTTCTGTGCGCTGAATCAGATCGCCGATGTAATAAATGTTCTCTGCTTTCAAACAGTTTGCCGAACGTACTGTCAGTTCCAGATCATCGACTGGACGCAACAGGATTGGATCAACTTGTGGAGCACGCTGAGAAACTTCAGGTTCAGCCGTATTTTCCAGTGCAGCAAACACCGACAACTGCTCAACCAGAATACGCGCAGCCAAACGAATTGACTCCTCTGGCGACAACACACCATTGGTTTCAATCGACATCACCAAACGGTCCAAATCAGTACGCTGTTCTACACGCGCGCTTTCCACAGCGTAAGAGACACGTTTAACCGGGCTGAATGATGCATCCAACACGATGCGGCCAATCGCCTTGCTCGGCTCATCAGGAAAACGACGAACCGAACCTGGCACATAACCACGACCTTTTTCAACTTTGATCTGCATGTCCAGCTTGCCGCCTTGCGACAAATGGGCAATCACGTGATCTGGGTTGATGATTTCAACATCATGGGGAAGCTCAATGTCACCCGCAGTCACTACACCCTCAACCTCGCGCTTCAAAGTCACGGTCACCACATCGCGTGATTCCAACTTGAAGACGATTCCTTTCAGGTTCAACAACAGGTCTACTACGTCTTCCTGCACTCCATCCAGTGTCGAGTATTCATGAACCACACCAGCGATTGACACCTCAGTGGGAGCATAACCAATCATGGATGACAACAACACGCGACGCAGAGCATTACCCAGAGTGTGGCCATAACCACGCTCAAAAGGCTCCATGACTACTTTTGCACTGTTGGGAGCGACTGTCTCGACCTCAACAATACGTGGCTTCAGCAAGCTAGCATTAAACATTCAAAATCCTTTTCAATACCCTCGGCTCGTTACACCGATAAGGCTGGGGATCCCTGGGATCAGTTAATCAAATTAACGTGAGTACAATTCAACGATCAAGCTTTCGTTGATCTCTTGAGAGAGGTCAGCGCGCTCAGGAATGCTCTTGAAAGAACCTTCCATTTTCTTCGCATCCACATTGACCCACAGCGGGAAACCCATCTGTTCAGCCAAAGTTACAGACTCAACGATACGTGCCTGTGTCTTCGACTTTTCGCGAATGGAAATCACGTCATTCAACTTCACAGAATAGGAAGGAATGTTAACGGCTTTACCATTCACCAAAATTGCCTTGTGGCTGACCAGCTGACGTGCTTCGGCGCGTGTCGAGCCAAAACCCATGCGATAAACCACATTGTCCAGACGGGATTCCAACAGTTGCAACAAGGTTTCACCGGTGTTGCCTTTGCGGCGTGATGCTTCAGCAAAGTAGCGACGGAACTGCTTTTCCAGCACGCCGTACATACGCTTCACTTTTTGCTTTTCACGCAATTGTTGGCCGTAGTCAGAGGTACGAGCACCTGAGGTGCGACCATGCTGACCTGGCTTTGAGTCCAGTTTGCACTTGGAATCGAGACTACGGCGTGCGCTTTTCAGACTTAAGTCTGTGCCTTCACGACGTGACAACTTACACTTTGGACCTGTATATCTAGCCACTTGAAACCTCTTTCATTACGCGATTTGACTCGCTTCAGTCCGCCAAACGATCTGACGAACAATGGTCTTAAAAAAATTAGATGCGACGACGCTTGGGAGGACGACATCCGTTGTGCGGGATCGGAGTGATGTCAGAAATACTGGTCACTTTGATACCCAATGCATTCAAAGCACGTACGCTAGACTCACGGCCTGGGCCAGGTCCTTTGATAAGTACTTCAACTGTCTTGATACCGCATTCTTGCGCGGCCTTGCCTGCAACTTCAGCAGCCACCTGAGCAGCAAAAGGAGTCGACTTGCGTGAACCCTTGAAGCCCTGCGCACCCGATGTAGACCAAGCCAAGGCATTGCCCTGACGATCTGTGATCGTGATGATGGTGTTGTTGAATGAGGCGTGTACGTGCGCAATACCGTCAGAAATATTCTTTTTGACTTTTTTGCGTGCGCGGTTATTCGCTGTTCCTTTGGCCATTTGGCTAACCTTCCTATGATTA
>Ga0114984_1000014_pt1 | contig 74658 bp, 92 predicted proteins | sample Shrwel1BS1Day1_FD_96987 | JGI IMG/M metagenome (GOLD analysis project Ga0114984, IMG submission 96987) | Subsurface microbial communities from deep shales in Ohio, USA - Utica-3 well 1 S-1-Day1 | ecosystem: Environmental > Aquatic > Deep subsurface > Shale gas/oil reservoir > Produced water/Flow...
ACTTTATCTAAATCAATTAATTTTAAATATTTGAATTTTGCTGATTTATGTATTAATAAACTTTTGCGTTTTACTTTCCTACATAAGCTTTTTGCTACCCAGAAAACACCCTTTTTATTTTTAAGAAGGAACGCTTTCTCAGTTTCTTTAACAATCTTAGCCTTCACTTTAACATGATAATAGTTCTTATCATATTTAAAATTTGAGTCTGAGTCATAATCTTCGTAAGAATTAGATGTTGTAGGGGTGTCGTGATTACCCCAAAAACGACTTTCAAATGCTTCTAAAGCATGATCAAAGCAATCACTCATTTTTAAACCCTCTTATGCTGTAGCAGTCATACGACCAATTGTTAAATAATTAATAATAGCGTCACGATCTTCTTTTGATGCTCGTTCCCCAACATTTTCTGGATGAATACAAGGTATTCCATCCTGTAATTCCATCAATTCTATTTGACCGTATGGAGCCAAATCTTTATCAAATGGTTGGAATGTATAACCAACAGCCACTGAACTATCAATTTTCACACCTTGAAGTAGATCACTATCTTGAATCATTTGCTCATATAAGAAATCACAGAAAGCAGCAGCTTCTTTTCTTGGTACAGAGAATAATAATTCATCATGAATGAGTAACATGAAACGAGCCTTAAAGTTTGCTTTTTTGGACTCATCAATTGTTCTCAAAATAGTTTTCTTTGCCAAAGCAGCGCAAAGCCCTTGGATTGAGAAGTTCACCGCCTGATTATAAGATCGACGTTGGATTCTTCGCATAGCTTCACGTGCAAAGTTCAAAATGGCTTCTGAACCAAAGCTTGTGAATGCTTCCCAAATCATATCAGACCATTCTTCTGTTGCTTCAAAACGAACACGTGTATGACCATCTGGTAATTGAATCACTCCACGTTGTTGAATTTCAGCAATAATACCTTGTCGCCATTGTTCTGCAACTTTAAATGTTTCAGCATAACCTTTTACAGCTTCTGAGGTTTGTTCCATGTTCCAGCCCATTCGTTTAGCTGTGTTCATCAACCAACCAGAGTACCAGTATTCAAAGTTTGCACCTTTACCCAACACGGTACGATGTGTTTTTTTATCAGGCAAGGCATAGAACTCATCCATTGCCAAGTTCATTACCCCTGCTGCAGCCTTACTATGTAAATCCGCATGTGGTCGTTGTCCATACGCTTCCAAAAACTCAGGGTCCTGACTGTTTGCAGCAATTGCCACAAGCTCGATTGCAGACCAATCGGCTGAGACAATAACACTATCTGGGTCATCAGCTTGGAAAAAGCCACGGACAAAGACAGAGTCACCACGTTTTGCAAGCTGTTGACCATTAGGGTTAGAACAACTGGTACGTCGAGTTGCCAACATACTGGTCATGATCGGGTGCATCAAACCTGTTTCTGGGTCAACTAAATACAAGTATGGTGTGATGTATAATTTAAAGGCTTGTTCTGCTGAACCCAATTTAGCGTAAAGCTCAACAATTTTACGACCTTTATGGTTTTCATCAATCTCATTCAGCATGTCAGCACGTGCATCTTTATCTGATTGAATCTTTCCACCTGTTGCCTTGCATGGTAAATCACAAAGAACAAATAAAATATAACGCATAGCCATGTAGTGGTTGATGGATAACTGAGCTTGCGGTGGATGTTTAGTGCTGTTGGTTTCTTCTTGATACCAAGCGTTGCCTGTTGCACATTTCACTTGAGTACATATTTGGTAAGCACTTAATTCATCTGAAGTATCTAACCAAGCTTTTACTTGATTAAAATATTTTAAATGAGACTCAGGCTTATACCATTTCTCGTATTTAGCGAGTTTTTCATGTTGCTCAGGCAAAGACTCAGGCATAATTTCACGCAATGCTTTTTTAAAAGCAATGAGATTTTTTGCAACTTCACCACGCATGGTGTTCTGTCTTTTAATAATCTCAGGACGATTTACTTTCATTCCCCCTATCGTTGTTTCTGAAAATACTTTAGTGATTGGATTCTCAACCATTAAATATGTTTCTAACACTTTAGGATTGTTTGTCTGTAAATAACTATACATACGGAAAAATAAACGATAAGCCCAGATAGCATCGTCAGCACCATACGCCAGAACTTGTGCACCAGTAAGTGCTTCCATGTCAGGCTCGTCACCCAATGTGTCTTTAAATTCCAACATTTGATGACCAAACCAAGATTTAACGGCTTTTTTCAAACCGTAACCATAGGCGATACTTTTTACAATCCCTTCATAAGAATGTGTCGCTGTACCCGACTTAGCACAGAATTTACCCAGCACTTCTTCTTGCTGAAAAGTTAAAGAACCTTTTTCATAATCAGAAAAGCAACGATCAATTTCTGGTATTAGTGGTTTAATCCCATTTACTACAGCATTAATCAACTCAGATTTTTTATATTCATCTGGATTGTATGCTGTGACACACAATTGCATTGAACAGAAAGCATTAGGCAATTCATAATTATACGAACCTAAGTGAACAGAATGCTCATACTGTCTATTGTGAATAATTAAATTGGCATTAGCTTTTTTGGCTAAATCCATCCATTTCCATAGATAAGAAATGTTGATTATGTTCTCTGTGTCAGCATGACCAAAGTTAACATAAAAAGATTTATCCCCTGCAGAATGTCCAAAGTAAAAAGAAGCACCTGTTATTTTGGTGCGTTTAAAATCAAAAATTAATTTTTTACCATGACTGAAACCATCGTCGTCAATTTTCATTAACTTCTTAATACCATCGTGTGCATTTCTTTGTGAGGTCTCTATATCATAACCACAGAAGTTTTGAGGTATAGACATTTGTTCTGAGATAAAGGAATCCCATTGATCTATGTTTGTTCTATCTACCAAAATATTCTGTACTGGTGTATTAAAGGCGAATGTCATTGAGAGACTCCATAGGTGTGTAAATTAAAGTAAAAGTTATATTGTTTAAAACATGTGGAACCCGACCTCTTTCTAAAGACAAGCTTGGCTCCTTTGCTATTCTTTGTTTTAAAATATCCAAAGCTCTATCAATACAACCATACTCTTTATGTAGAAGTTCCATAGACAAAGAAATATCTGCAAGATATTTTTGATTGATCTGATCTTTAAGAGCATTCAATAACACTTCTTTTTTAAATCGAGATATTGTTGTATCTATCAAGTCCATTTTAATTTTTGGGTCAATGATAGGCATACAAGAATTTATCACTTGATGCAATAACATGGTTTAGCTCCAATTTTAGGGTTAGAAAAAGGACAGAAGGTACTTTCGTAGCTTCTGTCCGTTGTTGATTCAGCATATATGAAAAAACCCACTAGGGCAATAGTGGGTTGGTTGATTATTTTTCACTGTCAAGGATAATCTCACTTGTGTAATTAAAAGGTCAGAGTTTTTAATTACCATTTTGTGATTATATTCAAATATCTCTTTGCAGAGTGCCTACCAGATTTGAATATTCGCTTGCTCAAGCTTACACAAAATACAACTCACATATTTTACTTAATTAAAAGAAAAGGTATCAAATCTTTTAATTAAATTCCTCCACGATGTCTTATAGTATCCATTTTTCTGAGCTAAGGAGCTGGATATTTGGAACTCTTTGAGATATGTGGCTCACATACAAACTTTAGCTTTAGCCCTCTAAAGTCATGTGTTCATTATAATCAAAATTCTCAGGGATACCATACTCTTGTTTGATGTTTAAAATAATTTCTTTCATTGCCTGAACATAAGTGTCATATAGCTCAAAATCGAAATTTAATTTTTGAAGCTGTTCAGTGACCAATTTGTTGAATAACACAAAATCTAAACTACCAAAAGTTTTTGTAAGACTTTCAATGGATGCAGTTAAATGTGCCATACTTGATACTGTTGAGTTTTCCAATTTTTTTACTTGTTCTTCTTCAGAATCTTTTGGATTCCATAAGTTCCCTTCAAGCATCACTAAAAAATCTTTGGCTTGTTTTTCTGTTTGAATTGTTGTATTTACTGCCATTTTAATTGGACCCAAGACAGCATCTACACCTTGTAATTGTATGTGACTTAAAAACATATTCATGGAGATAGCCACGTTGGTAGCCAATACTTCTTCTGTGATTTCACTTGGGTTTGGATTTAAGTTCATGGAGGTTTCCTTCAGATATAAGAAAAACCTGAATATATCAGGTTTTCGTTTAGTTTACTTCAATTTTATTTTGGATTCAAAAATAGAATAACCAAGAAAATGGCTGCTTCAACACGGTTCGAACGTGTGACCCACAGATTAACAGTCTGCTGCTCTACCAACTGAGCTATGAAGCAATAAACATAAGCCTTGTGATTTACCAGCCTTGGCTTCAGCTGTAGATTTTTACATCAAACTGACTTGCAAATCAGTTTGAACATTGGTCTTACCCAATTTAGGAAAGTCGCCCTAAATCACAAGCTTATATTTACTTAGTGGTACGTTCTCCAATCGGCTGACTAGACCAATTTGGGTTTTTACACTGGATAATAGCTAGTTACCAATGTTCTGGGAATAAACCGTTGAAAATTCCCTCATGCAGTGAGATGTAGAATAATCACCTAACTGAAGCACTCGCCACAGGTTTGTAATCTTCTTGCACCCCGATCTGGTTCGTCAAAGAACATACCACTAAGTAAACATCTTTAAGAAATCTTCAAGGTTACGGTTATGGCTTTCCGCTTACCTAGAGTCAAAAGCCAATTATGCACTCTGCCTTTCGGTCTGAAAATTTCTTAAAGATATTTGGACATGAACACATAGGGTTCTACTAAATTCGTTACCGAAATTAAAGCTGTGTCCACAGCTTGGTTAAAACCTAAATTTTAACAGTGATTAAGTCACTAGCTGCCTTTTATTGTCCATTAGGCTATCGACGTTCACTCACTTTGTAATAAAACAATCAAATGGGTGATTGCTTCAAAGCTCTGGAACATTTAAGAAAATCACTTGTAAGCTTTTCACTTACTTGCTGATTTGGTTTGTATGCAGTCCCCAAACAGGCGATGCTTGTTACCAAGCTGGTAGCCACAGACTATTGTAGAAAGTCTTAACCATATAGGGATTCGGGCTTTTCTACTCATTTGTGATTTTCTTGGAAACGATTTTGTTACTCTATCAAGAACACACTTTTCAGCTTTACTTATCAAGGAACACCAAAATCGTTTCCAAGAAAATCGAACTGCTGATTTCTCAGCAGTTCGTCTTCATGTGACCAAGATTATTATAGAAAACAAAATCCGTCAACCACGTTTTTCATTTTCTTTTTCCTCTTTCCGTTTTTGGCGTTTATCATATAAATAAATTCCTATACGAAACAAGGCTTTAGCTGCGTCAATAATAAGTTCTCGTTTGTTCATAATTTAATCAATACCCTTTGTTTTTAAACTTTAAACACGCCTTTGCAATTTTAACATCATAGTTAAATTTAGCATACTGTGAACCATTATAGCCTTTGGCAAAAGGTACACAATTTTCTGCAGAACCATTTATTTTTAGAAAAGCAGATTTTAAATTGTTGGCAATAATATACTTTACCAATAAGTCATAGTGATTACTTTCTTCAGAAACCAAGGAGAACATCATGTCCCAAGGTGTTTTAAAACCAAGTGTTTTGTAATGAAAACCCATCACCTGAAATTTACCCATTGATACTGACATGAATGCAGCAAGAGGGTCATACTCACACGCCCGAAGTAATTTTTCCCAGCTGTCGTTTATGTCATTTTTATTTGCATCAATGGTGTAATTTCCACCGCTTGGGTAATTAAAGAAAGTAGACTTTGGTGCAGTTTTATCATCATTATATGTCCAGAATTTGTGTCGTTCATATAATATTTTTACATGCCCTGTATCATACCAACCGAAACCCCCTGACTCCACTTCTGCTACAGCTCGGATTCTGGCTGTGCCTGTGTTATCGCCTAAAGTAAGAGAAAAATCTTCAAGTTGTGCATCAGTCACAGCCTTGGCTTTGAGATCAGCAAATAATTTATAAGTTGCTTCTTTAGTGGCTTTACCAATAATACCATCAGCACCAGAATTACCTATGAAACAACCCTTGGACAACAACCAATTTTGGTAATCAACACGTGTTTTTTTAGACATAAAAATAGACCTTGACATTTATCAAGGTCTATTCTAACAGCAATTTTTACTTATGTTCTTGCATTCTTTTAAGTCGTTTGCACATCTCTATGTATGGTTTATAGTCAACACTCATCAAATACAATGCCAGCCCTGATAAAAGAAAAGCAGCCCAATTGTTTTGTCGCATTCCAAACAAGGATGCCAAAATAAACAATACCAAGTATTTTCGAGAGGTGACAAAATTTAAAACATTTCTTTTGTTATTAAACCAGTACAATCCGATGATACTAAGTATAGCCATGATTGACCAAAATACAGTTAAAAAAGTAATTTGCATATTATCCACCATCTTTTGGATATTTCATAACTTTAGCATACGCTATAAGGCGATCACGTAAAGTTATTATTGTTAACGGTAGGGCTACACAAGCTACAGCAATCCAAATTGGATTCATTAGTGTTAACCCTTTATCCTTTTGTAAACAATAAATAAACGCTAAAAGACCGCCTAAAATACCAGCTACAATTTTAATACCTTTGGACAGTTCTACTTCACCAGCTTTAGTTGGTATTTTAACCCCCAACCATGTGCCTAAGATCATTGTGAGGATACACAATAAAAAAGTAAATTCGTTTTTATAAAACAGAACAAACTCCGTAGACACACTATTGGTTTGAGCAAAAGCACTTGTTGTGACCAAGGTAATTAAATAACCAATTAAAAACCAAGGTGACAAATACTTTAATTTGAAACGCAACATGCGTTTTCCCCTATAGTACGATGCTGGAATTTTACCAGTTTTTGAGCGTTTAAAAAATAAAAACCCACTTCGAGAGTGGGTTTTTATTTATTGTTTAGCAGTTGATTGAAACAACCCCTGCATCTATATCTACACTGATTTTACCATTTGCGTCTGTCACTAATTGTCCATTATTTACAGAGAAACGAGTACCAACAGCTGGCTGTTGATTATCAGCAAGAACGAAATGAGGTTTGTTTAAATCTGCAAAGATGTAACCACGTTTCATCACACGACCTTGTCCTTTTCGTACACCAACTGAGTTTAAACTCATGACTGGAATATCATCAAGGGCAACGCCATAGACTTTATCATTACCGTTTGCTTTTCTAACGTAACCACCTCTTTTGGTTACAATGCTTCCTTTTGGAATGTACTCTTGAACAGCACCAGATTCTGTTTTCCAGTTATATACAGACTCAGATACATCTGTAATTGTTGGATAGTAATCTCGACCATAAACGTACAAATCCGCAACCGCATTGGTTAATTGTGAATTAATTATATTGAGAATACTTTGATTACTCATACCAGTGAAATCTTGGTTGAAATTAATTGTGTTTACTACACCATCCACAGTCAATTTCAATTGCTTATTCTCAGTTCGACAATCACCAAGGCGTACACTTAAACTGGTGTATTTAACTCCACCATCGTAAAGATAAGCACCATCGGTTAAATCTTTACAACCAAAAGCAATCGCTGGTAATCCAAGGGAACCATCCTGAGTAATATACCCATCAATATATTCTCGGCTATCTACATAAATTGCTGCATCAGCATTCGATTGATTATTTTTAATCAAAGTTGCAAAGGCACTTGATGTTGTATCAAAACGAATTGTTTTTCCTTCACCAACTGTATTTGATTTAAAGCGTAAACAAAGACCAGTTGACACCAAGTTCTCAAACAGGAATGGTTCATTACCATGTCCGTAAACATGCCATTCAGCGTGATTGAACGAATCTCGGTTTAAAGTTGTATTGCCCGTCAACCAAATATCCACGTATGCCAACATGTAGGCAACACCACCGAAGCTACAACCAGATAACTTTAATTTATCTTGCAACAATGAACCATCCGACTGCATCAATATTCCATACTTGTTGGTGATACTTGAGAAATTGAAGTCCTCAAAGAACCAGCCTGAAGGAACATTAAATTGAATGTTATTATGGCAAGCAAATGGGTGTCCTACGTCAGAATGTGCACGACCACCGTAAAGGTATGTTTCTTCACCTTCCCATGTTCCGATACCGAGTGGGTTAATAGCACCTTTATCACCTTTGTAAACAAAACCTACATTGTGATAATTGTGAGTTGCGTTAGCACCTCTTGGGTTATCTTGATGCAAAGTGTAACGCAAGTTTTGAGCAATAAATGTCAAATCTTTTACGTGAGCATCTTTAGCATAGTGATAAATCGTTTGATACTGTAGTCGTGGGTAGGTATTACCATCTGCGGAAGGACCAATGGCTGCATCATCATAAGGTAACTCAGCCCAGAAGATGGTGTTGTTTTCACCTTGACCTTCAATGTCTACATGATCTTTCATTTCAATCATTGCTGGATAACCAAGATACCCAATAAAGTCCACCGCTTTATCAACCTTGTAAATACCTTTCTTCGCTTTAATAACGTATCGGTTATTTTCTGTGGCATCTGTAATACTATTTAAGGCTAACTGAACCGCATTTGGTCCCTTAAACTTAAATTTAGTATCTGTTTCATTTAAATCAGGAGATACCCAAACTTCTGTTCTATTTACAGAAGAACCTTTAATCATTAAGTTATGAGCAAGCTTAACTTTATTTGGTACATAACTTGAAGGAAAGTTCTCTCGTTTAGCAACAACCACAGTGTTCAGGATTGTTTTCAAAATAGTGAGTTTTATATATTTAGCATTGCTTGGAGTGCTAAATGTAAAATCACTAGCTGGTAGAGACTGACCAGAGATATAGGTCATGTTCTCGTCAAAAAAGGCGAACTGCTGATAAAAGTTACTTGATGTTTTATAAACTGTAGAAGGTGAAACTTCATAAGGTCCAGCAGCGTAATAATCTGGATTAAACCCTAAATCACCGTTTTCGTACATCACGTAAGCATTATCTACAATCTTACTTGTGTCTACAATATTCACAGTTTCAGCACCAATGAAGTCGTCTAAAACTTCTGGTAAATCTAATACTTGTGAGCTATATAGGCGCAAGTTATTTGCAATCCTAATATCATTAGATAGATATTCAAATGGATAAACAGCTTTTTTAGCAACAACAAGAGTTGCAAGGTCTGCTTTTTTGACTGTGAATTTTACATATTTTGCATTTGCAGGGGTCTTGAAAGATTTCCCGATACCTGTATTTGCTTGACCAGAAATATATGCCATATTTTCGTCAAAAAAGGCGAACTGCTGATCGTAAGCAGGGGTTACAGAATATTCGGTAGAAGGTGAAACTTCATAAGGTCCAGCAGCGTAATAACCAACGACTCCACCTATTTCACCATTTAGGTAATTTACATAAGCGTCATTCATTACCAATTTTTGGTCGATAATATTTATAGGTTCTAAGGCTAAAGCATTGGCAATGAATGAGTAAAGTTCTGGAAGTTGTTTCGCTTCAACAAAAAAATCTTTAAAACGTAAACCATACGGTTCGTATTCTTTAGGGAATAAGGAACTTTCAGCGACGACAAGACTATTTTCCAAACCTTTATCTACAGTTAAACGAATATACTTAGCGTTGCTCGGTGTAACTGTTTTAAAGCTTGGAGATACGTTAGCAACACCTGAAATATATTTTCCATATTTATCTAAATAGACAAATTGTTGACCATAGTTGTTTGAGAACTGATATTCAGTATTTGGTTTAATCTCATATGGACCAGCTACTGAGAAATTTTCAGATTCATATAGCTGTCCATCACCATAATTAATATAGTAACCCTGTAATAATTTAGATTTATCTAAAATATTTACAACATAAGCACCCAAAGTGTCTTTTACAACAGTGTCTATTCCGACTACTTGTGAAGCATCTGCTTGTAATTTTTTAGAACGTAAAACAAAAGGTATATAATTTTTAGGAAATTCATCGAACTTAGTGATCATTAAAGTATCAAGTTCAGTTACTTCAACTGTAATACCTAAGTATTTTGCATTTGCAGGGGTGTTGATCTCAAAATTAGGGCGAGTTGTTGCCTGACCTGAGATGTAGTTCATGTTTGCATCAAAAAGTGCATACTGTTGGTTATGTGTTGTTGAAATACGATACTTGGTATTTGCATCAATTTCAAAAGGACCAGCTGCTGCAAAACCTGAACCTGTTTTACCTTTCCAACCACCTGTGTAATCGTAGTACATACCAAGTTCTACTCTTTCTTTATCAAAGATGTTCACACCTCTTTGGAAAGCGTAGTTGAAATAATTTCTTTGGCTGTTTCGATTTAAATTATCGTAGATGGTTGCTTGTTCAGCACCAAGACCTATTTCTTTATAAATATTGTGAATGAGTAAAATGCAGTCGTGCATATCACCCAAACCAATGGCAGAACCAATGATAAATTTTTTGGTTTTAACATTGAAGTATAAAGCAGTATCGTTTCGGATAATGATACAGTCAGTGACACCTGAAGGAGATGTAACTTTATAATCCTCAACACTCAATTGAGAAAGCATATCCTCATAAAACTGAGTTAAAGTTATCTCAGTCACCCCAAAACGATCAGGGTAAATCATGAAACAAATATCTGAGTTTGGAGAAGCATATGGTTTGAAATACAATAAAGCTTCTTCTGGCTTTTTCTCGTAATACGGAGCTATAAATCGTGTGCTTTGTCTCGTATAGAAAGGGTCCATGACTTTTTCATTAATCATTTGACTTGCTAAAGTGACAATATCAGAACTACTCTTGGTAAATGTACCACCAGAGTACAACCATTCACCGTTGTTGCTTGGGTCTGGGTCATTGAATACAGTTACTTTTGAATTGTTTGCAATGTTTGCCTTATCAGCATCCATAGCAGCATAAGTAACATAACCTTTATTTCCAGAAAGGCTAATTGCGTTTATTTTATTATCTAAACCTTGTTCAGCAGCCATAGCTCTGGTTTTTTCAGCACTGATATTTCTATCTAATAAACTCACTTTACCATCTACAGTTGCCACTTTATCGCTCAAGACTTTGGCTTCTGCATCAAACTTATCTTGAGCTGCTTGAAGAACTTCATCAGCTTCATGCAAGAAAATAGCTGTGATTTGTCCTAGTTCTAAGGCTTCACAGTTTTTAAATCCATCAGGTAAAAAACCTACTGGAACTTTACATTTTTTAAAAATAGTTAAGTCAGTACCTAAGTCGTTTGGTACAACTAAGTCTCTTAACTTTCTGGCATGGATATTCACAAATTCAGACATAAAAATATCTCCTTAATTCAGGAGATATTCTAACAGCTTATTTTATGTTGACTGAGACTTTTTCATAGAAAAATTATCAGTCACTTTTGTCAGTTTTTAATGCTTTAGATTTTTTCGGGTCATCAGTGGCTGTTAAATCAACAACGTCACTTGAAAGAGCAGAGCCATAGTCTGTTGTTAAAGTTCCACCCACAGTGTTTGTATCTGTTTTCGCTGGGCTTGCTTTACCATTGGGGTTATTTAAACCAGCTTTGAACTGATCTACAAAAGCTTCTGCAGCTTTATCATCTTCAGCAATATTAAAGACCACTGGCTTTTCCAATTCGTCCAACCATGCTTTAGATTTTTCAGCATAATATAAACGAGTAGGTACAACATAATTTTCATCTTTGCTAAACTTTAAAAATTCTTCAAAGATGGCTTCACCTTTGCCATTCGCTGCCTTAAAAGATTCTTTTTTATTTAAAAGAAGAATGCTTGAGTCACCCGACTTTTTGGTTAATTGTATTGCCATAGTTGTTACCTTCAATCCATAGTCATTCGAGCACCATCTGTTTTAACTGGATGAATACTCATGTGTTTAGATAGTTCTTCGTTTGTGACCCAGATAGGGCAAACGAGTGAATACCACATTCTAACTTCATTCCAATTTTCTGTCAGCTTTTTAGCTAATTTCTCATCGAAATCAGGTATTGTTTCTGGGATACCAAAATTTAAATAATCTTGTTCTAAACAAAATTGAACCCAGTTTTTTTCTGGTTCAGCTAAGTTAGACCAAGCTTTTTCACCGAAACCTTTCAACCCTTTAATATTATCACCAGAGTCTCCCACCAGTGTTTTATATAAAGGGATTTCTTCAGGCGTTTTACAGTAATTAGGTAACTTAGATTGTGGTTGTGTTACACCAGTGATTGCTGTCTGATCAAATAAATCGGCATCGTTTGAAGCAATTTCAATATCTACATCATTACCATAGGTTTGTTTTAGTAAACGAATCAAGGAACGAATAATATCGTCGGCTTCGACCTTGGGTATGTCAATGATGGAGACACCGCCCATTTCTGGGAGGTCTTGTTTTTTAAACTGGTTCAACAATTCATACTTGGTTGGGTCTTGTTTATTTTTTTCACGAGATTTTGTATTCTTATATTCAGAATAAATATCTCGTCGTTTGGCACGTGAGTCAAAACCATCAAAGGTCCAATAAACAAAATCAAAACCAAAGTTAAGCTGTTGACAACGTCGAACCAAGTCTGGGTAACTTGTGGCTTTTGCATAATTGATCAGGAATTGGTTTGCTCCATCAATTAAACGAATCTTAATTTTTCGTTGCTGCATCTTTAGTTTCTCCTGTGTGAATCCATCTATCTAATCTAAGCTTTATCGCCTGATAGCCTGTGTTGTACTTTATTTGCATTTCTTTATTTGTTAAACCATTGTGATAGTCCTGAATAAATTCATCTTTCGATATATTTAAACGAGTCAGTTTTGTTACATAATCAGCATACTTCTTGGTTCTTTTACCTTTATGAGCATTACTCATACTTTCTCGATATTTTGGGTCTTTCCATTTTTCTTTCATTATGTTGCTTATTTTCTTACTTGGGTTTTTTTGAGTTCCTTTTTTATTTTGTTTATATTCTTCACACCATGTGAAACCTTCGTCTCCACCTGTGTTTTGGTTATACCCTTTAGGCATCAAACAATCATACTTAGAAATATATTCTTTCTCTAAATTATTTAAATCTTCACTAGAGAAACAACCTTCAGCTAGTACATTTATTTGGAAAATATCCCACCCATATTTCAAAGCATCTTGGTAAAGAGGGTTTTTAGCGTTGCTTATTCGTTTAGAATCTGTTTTATGAGCTGTTATTCTTTTCCGTAATTCTTTAACTGTTTTACCAATATAAATTTTACCATTTACAGTATTTTTTATTTTATAAATACAAGCCATAATTTAGTCCATCAATGAGGGTGATTACTAAACATAAAATACCATCAATTACTATTAATTAATAGGTTTATATAAAAAGAAAAAATCCCCGATCAAAGATCAGGGATTTGAAGATAAACTATCTGGTTTTAAACTTCTTTTAAGATCAACTTTTTAAAGTTACCTTTGTCGTTTTTAATTTCTTCACCAGATAATTCAATCAGGATGTTTTCACCACGTTTTCCAGCAGCTAAAGCTTTATCCCAAACACCTTTCAACAGTTTTGATGCTGTGTAAGGAGTTGAATAACCAAACATGGTTCCAGCAGGGATTGTTACTTTACCATCTAGGCTTGTAGTATCTTCAGCAAGTTCTAAGGTTAATTCAAAACCTAAGTACGTGTAAGAAGCAGGGTCTTTTTGCTTACACAAAGCTACGTTTTCAGCCCAAGGCATACCGTTGTGAGCAGCATTGAGACTTACAGTAGTCGCATTGTCATACGTTTTTGTGTAAACATAACCAGCTGGTGAATTGTAGTTACAAGCATGGAAAGGTTGGAATGAACCGCCAGCGTGAGAGCCTTCAATTTTTAATTTGAATTTAGTTGGTCCAAACTTTTGTTCGTCTAATTCCAAACCACCGTCTCGTAATTTTACGAAAGCAGATACAGCACTCACGGCAGCAACTGAAGCATCATCCATCGACATTACAGCAGCTGGTTGATGTTTAGCAACAGCATGTGTTTGAGCAACGGCTGGGGCTAAGGTTTGGGCTTGTTGAACATTTTGAGAAGCTTGTTGTTCTTGTTGAACAACTTCAGCAGCTTGTTCAGGTTGAACTTGTGCAGCAGCTGCAGCTAAAGCGTCTTGTACTGGATTTGCAGAGTTAGTCATAAGATTTCTCTTTATGTTAAATGTTAAATGTTAGAGTAAAAATTATCACCTAACACACAATTAAAGTCTTTCGGTCAAAGCCTACTTCGTTTAATCAGTTATTAGGTGATAACAGCTATATTGTCTGAAAAAGATAATGCTGTCAAATAAAATTTAAAAATTATTTTCAAGCGATCATTTTTTCACCAACTTCTTTAAATGTCATAAATTCACTAAGTAACTCACTGAAATCATTAGAAATATTTTCAGATTTAACTTTAGGGAAATAAATGACAGGGTTATCTGGGTTAGCTGCATGACTACTTTTTGAGTTGTAATGCACCGCCCACATCACATATTGATCTGCAGAATTTTCATATTCTAAACAAATAATACGCAATAACTCAGAACGAATACCACGTTTAGCACGTGCCACCGCTTGTAAAAACTCATCATCCCCATAGTTTAGACTATGGAAAATTACAGTATTTACGTGACCCCAGTTGTAGCCCACCCCTGCTGTCGCTGCAGAAGCAATGATACAATCCAGATTTCCATTTCTAAATTCTTCATCAATTTTGTCACGACGATGACGAGGTATTTGTCCATGAATTACACCAACTTTGTATCCTTTTTTGGATAACGCTTCGGCAACTGCTTCAATCTCAGCCGTGAACGTACCAAATACGACGAACGGTTCCCCTTCTTCGGCATACTCAAAGATACGCTCCATTTTTGGGGTAATTCCATCGAACAAGCAAACATCCTGATACTTTGTTGGGCTTCCTTTAGAGTCCCATTCAATTGGGAGATTGATTCTGTTAGGGTGTGCAAGGATTTGGCGAACTCTAAGGCTGTTGGTTCCACCTGTTTTAGCTTCCAGAACAATATCTTTGATTTCGGCAATACCAGCTTGTTCAAAGGTACGGTAAACGGATGAGACACTGGCTTCCATTGGTAAAACGTCACGCAAAATAACTTCATCAACATCACCATACATATCTTTAGCAGTCCAACATATTGAATAGTTCAATAAAAATTTCTGCAAAACATCGTGATTAATCCACTCGGTTGGGGAATTATATTCATCCAAAATAGCGTGTTTGGCTAAGAAAAAATCATAAGAATGATAATAATTTCTTTGAATCATGTGACAGTAAACGTAAGCCGATGTTAGTTTGCCACGTGGTGTTGGGGTCGCTGTCATAAAATTAATACGACACCAATCTGGTGTACCTTGAACAAAAGCTTGGGTTCGTTTACTTCCCCAACCACGGTAATATAAATGAGGTTCATCACAAATTACCTGAACAATATCAGCAAATTTGTGGCGCATTTCTACAATATATTTTGCATAGGCTTCTGCAGTCATCAGCCAGACTAGAACATTAGGGTCTAAAGCAATCTTCTTTTTCTGAGCTGCTGTACCTTTAATAATTTGAACTTGGTCAGGGGTTAAATCTGGATTCCAGTCTAAAATCTCTTGTTGATTTTTCTTAATCAGAGAAGATGGTTGAATCCAAATTACTCGACAGTTAAATTTTCCCCCTGTAACAATACGAGCCGATGTTGCTTGTAGAAAATTATTCATCGAGAAAGTTGAAGTCGATTTCCCCAAATTCGCTGTCTGGGTCTTCGGCAATAATTGTATAATCTGTTGGGGTTGAATCCTCAATAGATACCCTGTCAGAGCACACTCCGTTGGTGTTTTCCCTGTCCCAGCTTGGCTCCGATCTAGGAATCTGGGGTTCGCTAAGAACTTTTGGAACGATTTTATTTGTTTTTCTCTCAACATTAATGTCATCTTTGCTTACTCCCATGAGTGTTGTTTGTAAATTTAGAAAACGATTAGTAAATTCCTGATCGTTCAGTGTTCGAATCAATTCGAAAATATTTGCTGTAGAAGGTGTGTCATAACCAGCGAAGATTTGAGCCAGTTGGTTTTCATTTTTTAAACCAAGGCTGCTACATAAAATACCGATTAGTTCATCCCGATTGGAACGAACTAAAAGGTGATTTTCTAAGAGTTGACCAAATTCTATAGCAAATAATGTATCAAGATTTCGTTGATTTTGTTTTATCATTGAAGATTGAACCCAATAAGAACGCAGTGATATTTAAAAACCACTCTTGGAGTGTTTGAAACACTAAAGAGAGTATCCTGAAAAACAATGCTGTGATTATTACAGCAAAACAAATAACCATTGCCATTATGATGAATGGTACTTTTTCATTTCGTTTATTCACACCCATATTTTCTTTAATACGAAGTAAAAAGGGTAATAAAAACCAAATGGTGTAAACCATTAAGAACAGCATAAAGGTTGGGTTTAATGTGAACTGATATGTCATATTGTGATCTCCCACATTTCGCCATTTTCTATTTTGGCTAATGTTTCTGGTGAAATGTTAATTAAGAAACCATGTTGTGTTCTTTGAATACAATCATGTTTGGCTTGAGTATAATTTGTTGTTGCAAACACCATTGGTATCACCAATGGGTCTACAACAACATGCACCCAATTTTGACTACGTTCAATATCGTCCATAGTCAACATATTTGGAAATGCAGAGCTTAACATTTTTAAAACCCTCTTACTTATTTTTTAGCATAAGAGAAGCGTTTACTACCATCGGTTTTAGTTGATAATTTTGGATTCTCTTTAAGAATAACTTTAACAAAATCATCTGATACTTTAAGCTTGAAGTAATTTAGAGGGTCACGACCTGATTTTTTAATCAGCGCAGCCACTGCTTTTTCATCAACAATTTGACTTGTTGTTTTGGTGATTGTTAAACCATACGATGACCCATATTTTCCAGCTGCAGGGTCTAAACTTTTGACTTCTGTTTCAATCTGTTCAATAAGATCAATAACTGGTCCATAAGCTACCACTAATTTAGCTCTAAGCTTAATTAATTCTTCCAAAGTTTGGTTAAATTCCAAACTTTGTTCTTCTCCATTTTTAGATTTTTTAGCTTTATTAACCAATTCTTCAATTTTGTTTTGAACATCTTGAAGGGTTAATTTTGCATCATTTGTAGCAACTGTTTCATTTAAAGTGTTCATGGTCTTTCCTTATTTAACGAGGGGTGGTTATTTAACTGAGGTAATATCGAATAGGGTTGTGAATGTAATCTGTAAATCTTCAACCACTGGTTTGCTTAAAAGCAAATAAGAGTTCAGTATGGTTGGGTGGATATTCTGTCTTACCGCTTCAGGCATTAAGTAGCGAACATCGGCATACATCATTTTACTACCCATACCTTCAAGCTGGATTCGTTTTAAATGGGTATTTTCCATATCGAAGACAACTTCCAAACCTTTGGAATTTTCAGTGTCAAAGATATGGGTTAGGATACCTCCATTCCATTTAACATATAAATTGTCTGCAATTCGATATTGGTTTCTATCCCGATTACCTTTGTAGACAAGATTATGTGCAAAACCTACATAGTTTATTAACTTTCTATATAGGACTTGAGATAATGTTGGTGTTTGTATCTCAGACATACGTTCTCCATTGTTGGTTAATTCTTCAACTACTTATTTTTAAGCAAAAACCCAATCCTAAGATTGGGTTTTATTAACTGATTTACATTAATTATTTACGCTGGCTGTATGTTCCAATAAGAACATTATCCAATTCGCTTTGAATAAGTTTTTGGAAACTATCAGCAGCAATTAAATAATGCGCCAATAAACCAATTGGTTTTAAGCGATAAAATACTGCAACACCAGCACCTTCTTTTTCTTGGAAGTGAGTATCTACACGGAAGCGAATACTTTGTTCTTCTAAACCAAGATATAAGTCTGTAGTGAAAATAAAATCTGTTGCCAAGGTGTTGCCTTCAGCTTCAATGGCAATTTTTTCCATGTCTGAAGCTTCATAACCTAAAGCACCAGTGTTTAATTTTGAAGTGCTGTTTTTGTCAATTTTGGCATTACGAATACCAGTAATTGCTTGAGCAAAACCGATGTTTTGACCATCTTTAAAAGCATCAACATTTGCACTACCAAGGAAATTTTCAAGAGCTTCTGCAAAAGCAGTTGCATTTAAATATTCACCAGTTGTGCGAACAAATTCGATGAACAATGGGTCTTTGCGTAATTTAAGAACCGCAATGTCGTCAGCGTGACCAGCGTTTTTGTAATCGCCAAAGTTAAGCACTGTTGTTGCTGTAAGTGATACTTCAGGATTTTCTGCATCAACAAAAGTACGCTCTAATTCAGCACCTTCTTCAGAAATTCGTGACTTCACATAATCGAAGAATGAAGCTGTATCAAGAGTGTTGAAGTGACCACGGAAACGATCACGAACTGGTTCTAAAGATTCGTCATGTGTGTCTTGCACTTCAAAATCTTTATGAATAATCACTTTACCTTTTTGCAATTCAACAGCTTTGTAGTCTTTTGCAAAATCGTAATTTTGAGTATTACCAATTGCTGCCAATTCTGCTTGTGTATATGACATTTTACTATTCCAATTTAGAGATTAAAATTTGATGTTACTTTGTGGGGTTTAATTAACTTGCTTGAAAACCTGTACCAGCTGGTAGCCCTGAACCCATACTTGGATTAATACCGTCTTCTTTTGCTTTCGGTGGTGTGTCTACCAAACCTTTTTGTGGGTCCATGAAGAAAACGCTTTCACGTGTTTCATCTTCTTGTTTAGAACCTTTCTGGGTTGGCATTTTATAAGCCAATTTTGCGTTGACTTTAACACCTGTTTCAGAGTCTTCAGACATTTTATCAATGGTTAACTCCAAGACTACTTTACCTGTCTTTTTAGCACCATGAACAAGTACAGCCATTGCTGTATCAGTCAAGACTTTTGAAAGAACTTTTTCAGTGACTCCACCACCAAGTGAACCCATAAATTCTGAAACATTTGTGGATTTAGACATAGCCTACTCCTTTTATCGTTGGCTTTTACTTAAACAAAACCTCAGAGGTAAATCGAGTTGATTTGCATCTGAGGTATTACAACACATTACTTAAAAGTTTATTTCATGTCAACATTTTCTATGCTTAAACTTTCAGTAATGGCTTTTACACCTTCTTCACCAAGTAAAGCTAAAGCTTGGTGCTTTTTGGTATTTTCAATTAAACGAGCAACTGCCAAGTCTACAGCTTTCTTTTCTCGTTCTGCTGTTTTATTGGTTTCACTTGAACCAGCCAGAGGTAGGACTTGCACCAGATACTTCAAACGCAATGGGTCAATTTGTAATTCCAGTTCTGAATAGGTCATAACCTTTAAAATTTCTACAATAGTGTAAGGTTGTGCAGAATTTACTTCAGTTGGCATAACTCCATAAATAGTTTTTTCTGGGATTTTATGTGGTTGTGTAAACTGTTCAAGCCCATTCAAAACCAATCCGACTTGTTCTGGTTGAACCTCTTTTTGTTGCTGAATAATTTGATCATACTGTTCCTTGGTTACTTTCGCAGTATAACCACGGTCTTGAGATTTAGGATAACGATATTCTACAAAGAAAATTTCTTCATCCATTAATGCTAAAATTGCTGCTGCTGCTTGTCCACGTAATGTGTTTGAAGTCATGGTGATTTCCTTTATGGGTTTTTTGGGGGATTTAAATTCTTTTCAGCTCTTAAAAAATTAACTATCTCATTAATTTTTTTATTTGCTGTTGAATCAGACATCACTGGTGTTTTTACCTCAGTACCATTTTTTATAATAAAAACAATACCTTCTGCGATATTTGGGTTACTTGATTTGTGGTAGGTTGTTGCTCCTACCACATGATTTAGGTCTATAATGAAGTTTTCAATGTACCACCAGTTGGGTTTCATATTTACTCCTTTTTCTTTGGTTGAATACCAATACAGTCAAAACCTACGATCTTGGTTGAAGAACCCCGATCATCTAAAAGAATACCGTAAACACTAACATTGACTCGGTCATTGTCCATGAAATGAATATCGACACATTCATAATTAACGTCTGTTCCATTTTCATTTTTGAAGATGTTATAAGCGTCAAATTCTAAATGAGACCATTCGTGTAGTGACACTCCATGCTCTCGAACTGTGTTCAAGGCATAGCCCATCAATTTTCTTACTGTCGCCCAATCGGTATCCTTTGTGTCAGTCAATTGTTTGATAGTATTGTCATTGTGTTTTTCAAAAATCTTTACTTTTTTGGTGTCTAAAACACCGACTGCTTTTTTCTGAGGTTTAGACATTTTCCACCTTCGGAGTAACTGCTGGGATTAAGTTTGCAATCGGACCTAATGCTTGAAGACTGATCACCATTTCTGCTGTGGTTTTGAGGGTTTCAAACCCATCAATTATTCTATCCACAATTTGAGACCAAGATTCTTTTTCAAAGGGTTCCCATTTTACTGGTTCATTTCCAGTAAATTTAAACCATTCATTTTCAAAAGTATCATCATCAGCATCTAAAAGAACGCCACTGAAGACAAAATCAAAAATTTTGGCACAATCGTCATAATAATCGCCTGTAGTGTTTTCATTGGTGAAGCCCAATCCACCAGCTAAGAAAGTACCTAAAGCTTGCTCTTTCAATTTGATTAAAACCTGTCGGTGAAGACCTCCAATTTTTTCAATGTGTTGGTCTAAATAATCTGTATTAATCATTTGGTGTTTCCTTCGTTTGTTCCATTTTACGGATGTGATCTTCAATCGCTTTCCGTAATGGTGTTTGGTTTGGTTTAAAACTTCTGATAGAAGAAATGTTTTTACTAAACTTTTCTACCATAATGTTTTTTTCAAAAACATGAAGAATATCCTTATCTTTAACATTTAAATAAGGAGTTAGACTTCTATTTATACCTAAAGAACCTTGATAACATTTAGATAATTTCTGATTGAGTTCAAGAAGGTAACTTTTTAACCCAAAACCTTCTTTTTTGACCTCAGCAGTTCTTCTTAAATCTTCAATCGTTAATTTTATTCCAAAACCAGCTGTTTTATCCATCAAGATAGATGGGTTTATTTTTTGATGCGTTTCAAATAGTTTTTCCAGTTTTGAAAAATCTGCTTTTACTAAATTAAAAGGTGAAGAACAACTCCACCGTTTTGTTTTATCCATTTTAATCCTCAACATTGTAAGGGTCATAAGGGTCAGGAATCTTTAGATCGTGTAAAGCATTCACCATTCCGCAATCAAATTCTTTACGTCCAAAAGGGTCATCCTGTTCTAACCACAATCGTCTGGCAGTTTCTGAGTTGGGACTTTTATTCCACTCAGAAACTACATATTGATAACCACGGTTATGTAAATCTTGTGGGTCTTCTTTGAAGAAGTTAACCAACCATTTAAACATTTACCGATTCCTTTTCTTTCAATACTTTAGTAATGACACGCTTTGGTACTCGTTCTAAGTACCAGCAGTTGCTATGTCCAGACTTTGCGATAAACTTTGCATCAGGATTCTTTTTGATGTAGTAACCTACAGCTTCTGCTGTAATATCACCACGGAAAAACAATTCTGAAATATACTTATATTCCTGACTCATATTGAATATTGGCTTAGTCAAAGCCTGTGCTTCAGTCAATAATTTTGCAGTGCTTGGAATATCTTTTTTCTTCAAGATCATTGCTGTTTTGTACTCTGGGCGACCTTTACGATCTCGCTTATATTCGTATGAAACTTCATAACCCAATAAATTGGTTAATATCTTTTCCATGCAATTTAAGCCACAAGCACCATCTACTTTTAAGTAATCATCTTTAAAAGAAAAACCATAAAAATTGTCACATTGTCCAGTCAGTTCTAGTAAAGCATTCTTGAATTGATCTTTGATAAATTGACCAACTGCTGACCCTTGCATATCATAACCACCGCCACATTCTCGGTACTTTCCATCGTTTCCGCAAACACCAGTTAAAGTGACTAAGTTATACCCATAAGTATTCTGACCACGGCTTGTACCATAGGTGAATGCTAACTCCAAATATTTCGGTAAATTAGCAAAAGTTTCTGGTTTCATTTTCATATTTTTCATGTGAGACATTCCTGTATTTAGGTTAAATTTACTTTTAAATTTTGAAGTTACTGATTACTCAGTAACTTCAATCCAGCCATTTGAAACTACAACACCTTGCTTCACTAGCATCACATTTTGGTGTACTTCACCTTGTTTGATATTGAACCAAGTATTAAAACCCAATGCTTCACAAATCGCATTGATTCGGTTTCGTGTAGTGTTTGTGACATAACCACAGAAATTTACTTTCAATTTATTTTTACTGTGATCATATTCAGCAATACGATTTCCATGTAAATCAATTGTTGATATTTCTGTTGCAACAGAATATTTAACTGTTGTGTTAGATACCGACAAACTTCCACGTGTTTTTAAGGCTTGAGTTACTTTAGTTTCAGCTACGTTCATGGTTTTGCTCCAAGGTTTTTGGTTAATAAGTTTGGTTTGGTTAATAAGTTTGGTTTGATTAATTGAGTTTAGTTAAACAGTTTGAGTCATACCTAATTTTTTATAATTAGGTGTGAACTCAACATCTTTCATTTCTTTGTAGTAATCAAAATGTTCAATCACAGCAGCTTCTGATTCAAAACCACCGCATGATTCATTCTGATTAATTACATAAGCTTCAAATCGTGAGTCATATTCACAATCATCTTGATCTTTATATTTCCAAAGATCATTTTCAGGGACAATGAAGTAAACTTCACCCCAATACCAATCTCCTTCAAGGTATTGATTCACAACTTTAAGTACATTTTCATAACCTTCTGGTTTTTCTGAAATAATTAAACAATTTGAGGAATCATAATCAGAAGCTGTGTCAATACTGAAATTAATGTGACTTTCACCTAATTGACCCCATTCCACATATTGATTGCATTCAACATAAATATACTCAAGACTTTGAGTTAAACGTGTTTCAAAGTCTGGGTCTGGAATCATGAAAAAATTCTCAAAGTTATACGTGTCGTAATAACCACGTAAGAATAAATCCAGAACATTATCCAAATCAGTGACGTTGTTTACTTCAAGTTTTTCAAGCATCTCCACATAACGAGACGTTGTTGCTTCAATCCAGTCGGAGCCTGTCTCATCAACACAGTTTTGAATACGCTGATACAGATTGTCATTCTGAAAAATCACCAATTCTTTTAAATAAATGGTTTCAGTGATTTTTTCAAACACTTCATATCGGTCAGTATTTTCAACTTGTTTCATATATTCAATATGTGAATCAACAAGTGGTTTCCACCACTCTTTGAATATGTGTTTAGCTGCTGAATCAAAATCAACTTCTTGTTTAAAAGTATGGGTGCTTGCCAAATCTTTTACAGTGATTTCCCAATGTTTCACGGCTCTTGAGAAACCATCTCCTACAGCTTCATAGCCCTCATCCATAGCTTGACATACAGAAGCATACAAAGAGGAAGCACCATTAAAAATGTCAGAGCGTATTTCTTCATGTTTAAACCCATTGTGTGAGATTGAATTATCTTCCCAGTCTGAGTAATCACCCAGAGTGTTCCACGGGCGTTCATCATCTTCAATTAAAATAGCGTAATTACTTTTATCAAAGCGATGGATGTTATGTTCAGTCATTTCGATATTCCTATATTTAGGTTATTTAATTTCTATTTTTCAGCGTTTAAGCTGCTGAAACTTTAGGGGTTTTGTCTTCTAAACTTTTTAATAAAAAGTTCAGTAGCTCGTATAAAGGACCACCGATGTTGTGTGTTGTGGTTACATCAGTGAAGATTATATTTAGAATATTGGTTAATAATTTTTCATGATCATAACCAATTTTGTGGTAAATAGAAGCTTCTGAGGTTCCAGTAGATTTTACATGTTCTAAAAGATACTGAAGTGTTCCCAGTTCTTTATCAATTAGGTCAAAAACCCCTGCTTGTTTTGCTCGCATTTTAAAATCAGTGCTGGACAACACCTGTGCAATTGTTGCCAATTCAAACGATTTAATAATCACCTTACTAATTAAGCTCATGGTTTTTCTCCACATTAACGAAATAAGTTATTTCGGTTTGGTTGTTTTTTATGGCAGAAATTACAGTAACTGAATATTCACCATTCAGTTTTTTTCGTAATAACGCCATGTTTACTGATCGTCGAAACTTTTCTGCTTCTTCTTTATCAGAAATGTTCCACGTGAAACCATCTATGGTTTCTTCAACAATATTATTGATAGCTTCTGATATTGGAAATTGTTTCATAAGGACCTACTTTATAGTGTTTCAATTCGAATAATGTCGTGAGGGCTATAATCAACAATTCGTTCAGAACAGTCACGACCATCTTGGTGATAACGTCGATTACGAACACGTGGGTCACTACCTAATAAACCTAAGTTTAAAAATACTTGACCTGTTTCGCTATCCACAAATTTTCCAAGCAGCATATACCACAGTCCGTTTCGAGTTTGAATTTTGCTGTGTTGTTTCACAAGATTGCTGTCCAACAAATCAAACTTTTTATGTGAGACATGATTTTTGTATGCTGCTGTTTTAATGATGAAAGAATTTTCACCTTCACCAACTGTTACTTTAACTACATCTGCTTGATTTGTTTCATTATTTGGTAAAAAACTACCAGTTTCAGAAATAACAATTTCTGCACCAACTTGGCGATCTTCACGTTTAGAGTATCGGGTTAAATTAAATTTAACTCGTTTTGGTCCCGCTATGTGAGGTGTTTCCATTTGTGTTGTTTCACGTGGAACATCAGAAATCACGCTGGCGTTCAAAACTCGAAAGCTCAAACCGCTGGCTATTGTGATGAACTTGATTTCATCAAGATGTTGAATAAAATTGTTTTCTTGGTTTGTCATATCGGTATTCCTACAGTTTGTTTTAAAAAGATAACGTAACGATAGTCCATAGAGCTTTCAAATTGTCTTATATAAATTCCAATTTCGCTTCTTATGAACTCTTTGATTATTTCACCATCCAAATATCCAGATATTTGAGTGGCTCTGTTTTTTTCCCATTTGTGGCGTTCCACGGTTGATAATGTGACATACGGTGGAACCCTCATCTTTACAAAGCCATAACCTAAGTCTTTTCTGGTAATTCGAACGACTGGGGGTTTTAGGTAATAACCTAGCAGAGTCAATGTAAAGTTGTCAGCCAACGCATTTGGATTAGCATGAGGTACATGTTCCAAATATGTATCACTGGTATTAATTGGTACGAAATAACTTCCTGTCGGGTCTCCAATTAAAAGTCCATTATTTCGATATAAATACCAACGTAAAAATCGACTTGGGTGACGATAAATACTTTGACCATAAGGGTAAACATTCTTTAAAAAAGTGTTTCGTTTCTTCTCACTTTTTGGATGAATGCGTTGTGCTCTTTGATACGTGGAACGTACCAAAGACAACCAGTTGGCTGCAAAAGAACCACTAGGGCATTGATTACCTTCCCAGTCCATAGCTTGTCTGGCTCGGTAATAAGCAGACTCATGAACTTTTTCAGGATTTAAAGGAACCAAAGCTGGGTCTTTGTCGAAATATTTCATAGTTTACTCTCAAGCATAATTTTTTAAGCTTTTAAGAATTAGATCAAACTCTGCTGTTCCACAAGAAAACAAACGTGAAACATAATCTTTTTCACCTTTTGTTGTTCTCCAACCTGTAATGCGTTTGATCTTAGCATTCGCTTTTTCTCTGCTCATGCTAAATTTAACTTCACCATCGTCTGATCTAAATTCAATCATGGTTGTTATTCCTCATCAGGGTCAACAATTGAGACACAGAAATAATCACAAAATTGCCAATCTGTGTTATAGGCTTCTCGTTTTGAGTATGTGACTTTAACATATTCAGAACCCATAAACTCCTTGAAAAAAGCATGTGGATAACGTGCCCATTCTTCTTTTTGAGAATTGGCAATCGTTAAAGTTTTCAATTTATTCAATGTGTTGTGTCGAATAAAGTAGCTTGGAACAGTTGACCAATGTTTTAATGGGTGGTGTTTGAATGCTAAAAATAGCATTTCACCCACATCTGAATAATCGTTGGCAAGAATTTTAGCTATATAAATAGGGTATTCATACTTACCATCTTTGGCTGTCTGAAAGGCAAAATCCACATAGAAATTACCATTGGTTGGGTCTTTCTGGTGATTACAGACAACTATTCGACCATCGTTTTTTAATCGGTTGAATAATTGTATTGCTAAATTTGAAGTTTTAATACTCATCACTATCTCCGACTTCGGTTAAATTTTATTTAAAACAACCACTTAGCTAAGTGGTTGTTTTACAATTAATGTTTAATCATTTGATTAAGCGGTTGATTAAGCGGTTGATTAAGCGGTTGATAAAGCAGTTGATTAATCAGGAATAACAAAAGTCTTTTTGTATTCTTTTAACTTTTCAACTGCTTTATCTTTGTCTTTATGATTTTGAAAACTGAGTGTTTTAATTCCAGCATTGTGTTTTGGAATTAAAACACGCAAAGTATATAAGCGTTCAGTTCGGTCAAAGTTGTCTTCAATAGTTAAGAAGAAAATACAACCATCTTCTCGTTTTTGAAGTTTTGTGCAAATCTTACTGCCCCAGAAATTCATACTTTCTGGGTCAAAGAAATGACCTTCTGGGTTCCACTGTTCGTATGCTGCGGTTAAGTCTGCATCTGTTACATAATTTGCTTTAGGCATGGTTAATGCTCCAAGGTTGTTTGGTTAGTTGGTTGGTTAATTGATTTAAGTTTAATTAAATTTATTAGGTTTACTTTTGAAGTAAATCTAATAAATGTTGAGCGAGTTCAAATCGTTTTTCACCATAATCGCCAGTGTATAGTGGCAAAGTATCGTATGAATAATGACCTGCTTTATATATTATTTCTGGGTTTTCCATTTTTACGCTATAACTATCAGCTATTGGATATTGAATATTTCCACTAAAATGTTCCCATTTTTTAAAAGCAAAACGTAAAAACTCCTCCACATGATCAATATAGTTAGTACCTATATTGTCTTCTAAATTACTGCAAAGTCCTGTTATTTGATCGAGACTATAAGCATTTTCAGAACCAATAACGTCTACCTTTGGGTCTTCTTGAATATACTGTTTATCTTCAATCAAAGCTTTTAAAAAGTTTTCTAAATCATGCCAATATTTAGCATCATCTTTGAAAAAGATTTTTTTAACTAAATCTTTAAAATCTGTTTTTTCATGCAAAAGATTATATAAATCCTCTTTTGACATAAACAATTTCCCATCCTGTGTATAAACTTTTGGAATTACCCATTCAGGTTCAAATTGATAATTCCTAGATGGTTCCAATGTTGCAAAAAACTTACTACACCATTTTGGGTTATATGTAATTTCAACATGTGATACTAAACTTCGATCAATGGTTGATTCAGAAGCTTCGTCTATTTTTAATATTGGGTCATTGCTACACATAAAGGCGTGGACATTTTTCACACCTTCTTCAATAACTCGCTGACGACCTGTTTCACGTGAATAAAACTGCACATTGGTTAAGATTAAGTTATCGCCACGGTCAATAACTTTCCCATTACTTAGTATAGAAAAATCTCCACGGTGGAGATTTTTATATATTCGATATTTGAATTGGTTTTTCATTTACTTCTCCGAGAATCGGTTAGCTATTTTAAATTAATCCTCTAAAAAGTTTTCCAGCTCTGGAAAACTTTCTGGTACTCCAAATTGTCTTTGGACAGCTTTCGTGTTGTTCCAGTCTTTAAACCACTGAGATTCAAATTTTTCATTTGCATCTGTGACTTTATCTAAGTATTTTTGCAATTCTGCAATTATACGTTGATTTCTGTTAAAAATAATCCAGCCGTCTTCCAGTTGATCTGAGCTTAAAAAATCATTGTGTCCACAACAAGTACAGACCTCTAAATGAAAATCTATAACGTCACAGCGTTTACACAACTTCCTTTTAGCATATTCTGGGTTAGCCACAGTCAATACCTTCCCGAAAATGATGAAAACTTACATAAGGTAAATTTTTATCTTTGTGAAATTTACGTTCAGCAGCAAGTAAATTCTTTAAGCTCAGTTCAGAATCAACTTCATGCTTCCATTTATCTTTTACATCAACAGTCTGGTAATACCATTCGTTGCCATGTTTATAACCAACTTCTACAGTAGCTGGGTCAAAAAATTGAGTGTATTCACTACCGTCTGCAAATTTGGTAATGAGTACAAGTCTTGGTTGAGATCGGGACTTAGCCCATTCTCTCATTGCTGAATGAATCCTATCAGCGCAATAGTAGCGATAATCGGGGTGTCGCCAGTCTGGTTTTGGTAGCCATTTTTCATGATACGTTTGCGTCTTCATCAAATTTACTCCGAATACTTAACCCATCAATGGTTGGGTTCCAGTCAATGTCTTGGACAGAATTACCTGACATTTTACAAACAACTATTTTCCCATTTAAATCTTTATAACCATTGAGGTTTTTGGATTTCCAGATATGTTGAATGGTTAAAATTTGCTGTTTAATATCATCGAAAGTAGTATTAATATTGGTTTCATCCCAATAATTTAAAAGACTTTCCAAAGTTGGCATTACCGCCATTCTGGTTTCTGTCACAGTCCCATCTTTCTGAAATTTCAATTCGGCATAAAGACCTTGGGCTTTAGTATCACAGTCAGTTAAGACACTGATATTTTCAATTGTTGCGATTTCTAAATTCATTATTGGCTCCAAACTAATCAAAGTCATATTCAAATTCACCATCTGAATTAATGAATTGCATCACAAAACTTTTCAGTTTGCTTTTCATCATTTTATTTTCAGACAGTAACTTTTGTGTGCGTTCCTGATAATATTCCATAGCTTTAGTGAACGCTTGATGTTCGGTTTCAGCTCTCATTGCCAAGTTCATGCTTTGAGCATGATCATATAACCAATAACCATCTCGGCATTTATGAAGGTTAAAAAATTCATTGCTGAGAATTTTTTCACATTTTTCAGCCATTAATCAGTCCCTCCATCAATGCTAATGATATTTTCAGCATGGTAGACCCAGTCTGTATCTACCAAACCTCTTTTGTTATACATTCCAGCTGCTTCAACACCTTTAAACTTAATCATGATGTTGTATTGTGGATGTTTAAGGTAACGCTCATGAATTGTTGAGAAGCTTTCAACAATCTTAATGTCACCATCCAAAGTCATTATTTCGGACCCAACTTTGATTCGTTTCAGAACGTCAGCACCTACTTCATATTTGTCACGGAAGTAGTCAATGGCATCTAAATAAGATTTTTCTTCATCATTCCAACCACCGATGTTGAAAATAGCCCATAAGGTGTTCATGACATTGTTGTAGTCGTCAATAAGGTCGGCATCACCGCATTTTTCGGACACTTTTTGGTGCATGTGGTTGACAAATGATAAAAAAAGCAGGGTCTCCCTTTTCATGCTCTAAAATTCTTTGTTCAAAAGTCAAAGGTTTTGCAGTTTCTTGAGGATTTTCTGCAACCCAATTTTCTGGATGAAGTACATCTTCCAAAGGTTGAGGTGGAATATTCAAAACTGCAAAATAATCAGTCATATCATTGTTATTCAAACCATCTATGAAAGTTTGAGTTGTGTCTGTTTTGAAATATTCATCGTTTTCATTACTGGCTTCAATCTCAGCCAAAATTTTTGACCAAGGTTCGCCAGAATTTAAACGCTCTTGTAACCACTCTTGATAATCATCAATTCGCATATCTTGCTTATGGTTGTGTGCACTGCTGATTGTGATAAACACTTGTTGCATGATTTTCTCCGAATTTCGGTTAATTGTTTGAGGGATTTTTGACATAACAATTATCAGGGTTGAAACCTAAGCTTTTGTTTTTTCTGATAATTCTACTGCCTTTGACATAGTTTTGTGAGTCACACCACTTGAAGAAATTTTCACGTTCTAACCATTCGGTGCAAATGGTGATTCCAATTTCTCCAAATTTATAGAAATCATCGTGAGTTTTGCTCAGACATTTTCTACGCATTGTTTCATAACTAGCCTTGGCTGGATGATTTGAATAGCTCTTGACACGGCTTAAATCACAGCAAGGTCTGCAAATATAAAAGCCTTTTTTACGACTCTCATATTCTGCTTGCCTACTGACAGTAAAAACCAGCTGGCAAGATTTACAAGTCAGCTGATACTTTTTCAATTTCTATACTCCCGAATTAATTTGGAGAATAAACGATTTCGCCAATGTCCTGTCGTTGGTCTTTGATCGTTATAAATCACCTGACTTAATTGAATATAAAACTTACGTTTTGAATATCGCTTTCGCCAGCTTTTTAATAACATCAAAGTATTATGAACTTCACATTCAAGCTCTCGCTTATATTGACGGTTGGTGTTTGGAATCAATTCATGGATAGAAACTTTGACACCATCGTTGATTTTATTTGTCAACGATGGGTATTTTTTCTGAGCCAAGAATTGAAGATGTTTTTGAGTTACTTTCATAATCTTTCCTTAACTCATAAATTGTTATTTAATAGTTTACCAATTCTCTAATAAATTTAAGAAATTTGGTTTGATTGTATATTTTCGATGGGTTTGATAACTCGCTGCACCATAACGGATAAATTCACAGTTGGTCATTTCAGAAAACATAATTGAGCTTCTTAAATCTCGCTCAATTAGCATGTTATATAATTTCAACACTGCTTTATTTTCTTCAGTTTCACCCTCTCGTTCTATTTGAGCTTTGATTGAATCCAAGACTTTGCCCATAGATTTACCTCAAATTTTTACAATAAATGCTGTGGAATAAAGGATAATTTACGAGTTTTCTCAAAGTATTTGAGCCAATTTTCTTTACTCATAAATATACAAGGTGATTCAAAAGTAATACCTGAATTAAGTCGGGTGCACTTATGAAAACCAGACTTATACTTGAATCCCATTTTTTGAACTTGACCAATCAATATGTGATGTTGCCGACCTATTAAATACCCAATAGATCGACTGTCGGCATTTTCAAGGTCAGTAACACGAAATTGATTGGCATACGTTTTACTGACCATTCGTTACCTCAAAAATAATAGTGATTGGTGATGTGAATACTTTGGACGAATGGACATTGTTTGACTATGTCCTTGAAACTGTTGTGGATACAATCGACGTACCCATCTGGATTACAGATTGATACTTGAATAGAAGTTTGAGATGTTTTAATCATCTCGGCTTCAGCATAGACTTCGTCAAAGTCCTTGCCATTTTTCTTGAAAATGGCTTTTAGTTTGTCAATTGGATTTCGTGAACTATCCAATTTGTCAAGATTAAGCTCAACAGCTGCTTCTAGCCATAAAGACATATTGCTCACCTCTTACATCCCTTGCTTCCACTGCATACAAGCCATTGCTCGGAAGTATGGAATGGTCACTGGGTCAAGACACCAATGTTTGCCATTCATACCAGTTTCATGAATTTTCTTATACAAAAGTATTCCAAACATGCCTTGGTTTTGTCCAAAACACAGGCATGAACGGATTTGCTGACCTTTTTCGTTCAATTCATAAAACCCATCTTTTTCAATGACGTAATGCTCAATGTTTAATTGTTTGAGTACATCATTAAATTCCTGAACTTCAGCATCGGTTAAGTTTCTGCCAAGGTTCGGGATAAAACCAAGGTCGAAATAGATGAAACCATTTGTTGTTGGGTCATAAGTGTGGACAGTTCTCAAATATTGAGTCTTTGCATCTTTTACATGCAGTTGTGTCATGTTTTGATGATTCATTGCTTGGTTATCCTTTACTTAATTTCGTTGATCAATGTTGGTTGATTACCTGTTCTAAACAAATGATCGAATAGCGCACTCAAAAATAAAAACAGCAAGGCATCAACAATACAAAAAAGAATTTTCAGCTTTGCAATTTCTAAAGTTATTTTTGACCAGTTTCTGCCGTCGAAAGCTATTTGAAAAAAGATAATAACCATGATGATGATTGCAATAAATCCAATCCCAAAAAAGAACCAAGAAACGTATTTGAAAATGATGTTTCTTGAATAGTGAAATGAACTTTTCATGATTTTCCTCTGTTTTTGAATTTACGCTTGTACGCTTGTTAGAGCGATTTTAATTTGCTGACGCTACGTTTCCCTATGTGGTGCTTAAAAGTGCGCTAAAAACGCTGTTTTTGGGCATTTTAGAGGGGGTCAGCTTGGGTTGGTGACGCAGATTTTGGTTTTTCACTCAAAAATTGGGTGTTTTGGTGGGGTGTTTTGTTGGGGTTTTTGAGTGAGTTTTCGGTGACGGTTTTGAGTCAGGTTGAGGTTCAGGTTTTGACTCGGTTATGACTCGTTTGTGGATTTTGCTACAGACACAGACGGAGTCGGGGTCTGTGGGTGTCGGCTGTGCGAATAGGTTATGGTGATGGTTTTGTCAAGGGTTTTTACACAAGTTAACGAAAAGGTTCTGTTTTTAACAAAAGATTACGTTAAGGTTGTGGTTGAGGTCTTGACTTGGATTAGGGTTTAGGCAGGGTGGTTAAAAAATAATCAAATTACGTGAAACGGAAAGTAATCTGATTAAAAAATGAACACCTTGAAAAAGTCCTTTAAAAACGCAGGGTTAACTCTCTAGGAATTACGGAGATGGAGAAAAAGCCCTATTTTGGTGCGAAAAATCGTCAAATGAGACAATTTCTCATTAACAAAAAACCTTTAAAAATCGCATGGTTAACTCTCTAGGAATTAAACTGACCAAAAGTGCTTTTATATTAACTATATTTATTTACTCTATTTTTTTAAATTTTTTCATTTTTATCACACCCAAATTTTATTTTCTCAATTGTAATTCCTAGAGAGTTAACCAATGGATTTTAAAGAGAAAACTGGTAATGAGAAAATTTCTCAATTTGCATAAATTCCGCCACTTTTTCACCAAAATGGTCCAATCTGTGACAGAATCTCTCACTGATCAATTTCCTACAGCCCTTTATCCATCACTGGTTAACTCTCTAGGAAATAAGAAATTCTTGAACTTTTAAGTAATCTTCTGGCTTAAATCCATTTTTCCACTCAAAATTCCAACCTTGTCCAGTTTTTTCGATCAACAAACCATAAGATTTTACTTGACTTCCACCACGTATTCTGTATGCAGTCCCAACTCGGACTCTGTCAAGGTTTTTAACACTGTCATCGAACTTGATGTAAACGGCGTTAAAACCACGTGGAACCCAACAAACTGTGTCTGGAACAGGGAAAATTGACGCTATTTTTGGCGAATTTAATTTGTTTTTTACGTTTTGAATATCCATTTTGGTATCCTTTATGTGATAACTTTTGTCACAGATGCATAAAAAGAAAGGGCTAAGTCATTGATTTAGCCCTTGTAAATGATGTGTTTCAGACAATTTTTATTTTGTCAAATTTGTAGTAACTTTCACGTAATCTTGATCAGAAATTGAGCGTTTTAAAGCCTTAAATTGAGCCTTAATCCATGCCAATTGTTCCAGTCGAAGATCAGTTAAAGTTACAGCCGATTGCCAAGAATAGACCTTATTTTCGAGATACCATTCTTTAGCTTCAGTTAACAATCCAATCTTTTGGTCGATTGATTTAATCCAAAATTTGAAATCTGTAAAGTTAGAAACTGCTTTTAATACCGAACAATAAGTCACAATATGAGTTAAAACCCAAGCGATTTGGTTCGATTTTTTATGAGCTTCATAATTGAATGGCTGCTTATATGCTTCAAAAGCAACACGATTTTGCACAGAAGTATCTGTGATAAAAGTATTTGATAAAACACGGACAGCATCAAAGCGCAGAATTTCAGGGAACTCTATATGAATTTCTTTCATGATTTTGACTCACTATATTGATTTCAATTTTGAATTTAACAAAATTTGCCGATTAAGGCAGTTTTTACCACGAATGAACGCCTATTACACGGCGCATAAATATAAGCAAAAACAAAGACTTACATCTTTGTTTTTGCTTATATTCAACTATTTAGGCTCAGTCCTAGCCCAAGCTTGGGCTTGGGCTAGATTTTTGCTTTTGACATTTTTACGCAACTTTTTGAAGGTTATCTTGAGAAAGCTCATTTAAGCGACCTTGCAAAACTTGCATCATTAAAAGCACTTGGCTTTCATCCAAAGTATTTAATGTGCTAGTCAATTCTGACAAGTCGATTTTTTTAGCTTCTACACTTGGCACACTTGTATCATGTGCACCTGTCATGAAGCTAATCACTTTTAAAAGTTGTTTAGCTTGAGTATGTGCTACATAAGCATTTTTGATTTCTTTTAAAATGCTCATATCTTGAAAAGCTTTGATAGTCATAATTTTATCAAGGCTTTCAGCTTGGCTAGTTTTAATAACTTCACCTTTTAAGTGAATATTGATCATAGCTCTAAGCTCATGATATGAATCAGTATTGCATACTTTAGCAAGTGATTTTTCGCTAAGGTTAAAAACATTTTCAAAATGTGACAAAGGCATAGTCTTTGCCCATGTTGGCAACTCGTTGCCTTTCATCATGGCTTTAGCAATTGTTAGTAAAACGCTAGCATTTTTACCTACATTAACAAGATTAGATAAAACGCTAATTTTTTCGTTTGTCACTGTTGCGTTATATGTAACAGCTTGATTTTGCTTGTTTAACATGGCTTTATTCCTTAATAGGTTAGGTTAGGACTTAGGCAAGATCAAAAAGCTAGTCGAATTATCGTACTAGCTTAAATATAGATAATGTCTAAGTCCTAGTTTTTGGATTAGATTAGATTAGAAAACAGTCATCAATTCAGCTTGTCTATTTCGTTAGACATACGGCAAAATATAGGTACTATGTGACAAACAGAATTATCACTATGATCTATATTTTTTTTGCATCACTATTTTAAAATCCTATACCTGAATGCAGTTTTAGCCACATATTCAGATTTTAAAACACTGTTAAATAGTCGCCGATTAGCCTTGCATAAGTGATTGTTAAAGTCTACTTATGCCCTAATCTGAAAATATGCCTCATCGGTCACATTTCAAAAGGGTGCAACAGTCCTTGTCATAATCAGAAATTCTGGTTAAGACTGTGTCTTTTATATAGCCTACAAGCTAGGCTTGTGACTATATGAAAGGCAATAAGACTGTATATGTTCCCTTGTTTACTTGGTATGAGTGCATTATATCCCATCAAAAACCTGTTACAACATTTATCACAAAATAATTTAAAATATTTTATAAGTTGTTGATTTATATAGAGTTATTTTTTAAGGGTAGGGAGCTTTTTTACTACACATAAGCTGGGGGAGGGTCACTGTGTCCAGAACCTCGCTATAAAAAATTTTAGGGTCTAGGTCTGTGACAACATCTGTAACAAGGTCTAGGTCTGTGACAAGGTCAAGGTCAAGGTCAAGCTCTGTAACATAGACCATAAAAGGTCAAGGTCTGTGACTATACCTTTACCTACTTCATCAATTAAAATATAATCTTTTTTTCAACAACTAATTGCCAAAAAGGAAATCTCATGATTAAGGTATTGTCGAAAGGTACTCCACCAGAACAAATCATTTACCAAAGCACGTGTTCAAACTGTAGATCAGAACTAGAATTTAACAAGTCAGACACTCATGCAAGCACAGATAGAAATGAAACAGTTTATTCTTTGACTTGTCCTGTATGTAAAAAACTTATGTATCTTTCCTCAGAATTTTTTAGACAAGCAATAAAAAGATAAACTAAAAACAAAGCCCCAGAACTGGGGCTTCATCAAAAGCTAGATCAAAAACATCAATCAGACTGATACACAATCGTTGACAAAATCCCTGCCTGTCTCAACATCTCAGATAGCTGCCGACAGAACTCAGTGTTACGTTCAGCCTGACCATTTTGTTCTAATAACCAAAACTGATTGTTAATACCTTTACCTGTTCGACGTTCCATTCGCAAACCTTGTTCAGTGAACTTAGTCACATCATTGGTCGTTAAAAAAGTAAGGGCGATCATATCATTGTTAACATAACCTTTATCTTCTATTACATCTGTAATCGCATGAGCACGAACCAGACAAGAATTAATAATTTTTGCAAACTCTGCATAATCAAAAGGGTTGTATTTGAACATGGTGTTTTCCTATTTATTTACCTATTTAGCTTAATGATTAAGGTTTAAAAATTTGCATGACAGTTAGAATGGAACCCATAAGAGTTGCACCCAGAGCCATACCCCATCCGAAAAACCACCAATTATTAGAATCTGGTTTTTTCATTTTATTCATAGACTTCTCCACAATTTGCTTATACGTCTGAGTATAAGCTTGTTTATTTGGTTGAAAGTTTGGATTATTAAAATGCATAATTTTAAATTCTCACATCTTTAAAGCATTCTTTACACGAATACCGCTGTACCACTGGTTAATATCATTTTCTTTAGAAAAACGACGAATACCACGTGACTTAATTACTTCATCCAACATCGAACGAAATTCTTGCATTTCCACATTTCTACGGCTACCAATACCAAGACGTAAAAATTGACGGAACTGTAAATGTAAATCCATTTCTGTGCATTCAAAAATCTCATGTTTAGCAGCTTCATTTTTTAAAACCGCCTTGGATTGAATCTCAATACTTGGGTCTTTCTCTAAAAAATACACCGCTGGATTTGTCTGGAACGCCAACGTAGCCATTAACCGCTTATGGGACTTGCATAAAGTGTAACCTTTATTTTTTACAAGTCTTGGACCAGCTTCTAAAGCCCAAGCAAAAATGGCTTCACGTTCTTGGGAAATGATTTTTTTCGCAAGATCAACATCCACATTTTCAATAGGCACTTGCTGGTCAAAATGGAAAAATAACCAACGACGAGTGAAACCTTCAGAGGTGTCCATTGTTTTCGGCAAATGGTTTGATGCAGCCCAGTGTGCACATGTTGGTCTCATCATGAATGATTCACGATAAAGTTGGTACACAGAAGTTGGCGACCCATCAATCATTGATTTGAACACATCACCTTCAATACGTTTACGTTCAGAAAGTTCTCCGACAATATTAATATTTTTACGATGTAAGCTTACGAGTAAACGGTTTTCACTCATTTTGTCAAAACTGATAGAAGCCTTGGCATCATCTGGGAAAAGGGAGCCAATAATTTCAAGCAAAACAGATTTACCTGTACGAGCTAAACCGAACAGTAAAAAAGCACGTTGGTATTTTGTGGCACGACCCATGAAGCTTACATACAAAGCTTCTTGCAGCGCATTTCTCATATCCTGATAATCAGAATGATGACCCCAGCTTTCATATAAGAATTTATCAAACAAAGGCATTTTTCCTGCCACTTCAGGATTGTAACGATATGGTAAAACATACGTTGCACCATACGCTTTTTGGTGTGTTGTAAAACTGAGTGGTGATTTCATTGATTCTAAAAATCTTTCCACAGCATTATTTTGTGCTGATTGAATATCTTCTGCAGACCACATACCCATCTGAGCATTTGGGTGTGCCAATATCTGATCTTTGATTCGTTGAATCTCAATATCAATAGCTGGGTCATCACGTGACATTTTGGCTGATTGATTTTCAAGAATCATACCATTCGCCACATTGACATAAGCAGTATCCGATTTATTCAATTCAGATTCACATAAAATCAAAAGCTGTTTATAAACACCATCCACATCTGAATTTCGCTTCATAATATCCAAAGCGGTAAAGTTCATGGCGATATATTGTTTAACCTGTTCAGCTGGATAATGTACCCAATGTGAACCCATAAATTTATATACAGCACCAGAATCCACACAGATTGGATGCAGTGTTGAAAGTTGATCTTTCACCGCCATAGCAACTTCTGTGTGAGTATTCAAATTCAGTTCTGTTGCACCTTTACCATCATCATCACCACCAATAGCTGTTGTGGTTTTTAAAGCTTCACGTGTTTGCTTAATTTTTGCCTTCAGATCAGCAGCACGAATTTGTAAGCCTGATTTACTGACAATTTTATTGATTACGAATGTTTCACGAACCTGATCATGTTTTTTAATCTGAGCCATTTTCAATAACATTTCGTCAACTAAATCAAGAGCTTTTTCTTCTTTAGTGTTGTCAGCTTCTTCATTGTAATAACTGAGAATTTGATCATACGACCATTCAGCTTCAAGATCATCAAGACCAAAAGCTTTGACCTGTTCTTTGGATAAGTCTTCATCCCAACCATTTGGCAGAGCAACCTTACGCTTATGCAAAGTTTGACGAATGAATTTCACCAAGTTACGGACATGCTTATCCATATCCATCGGGTCGCCTTCGACCTGTTCAGTGAATCCGTCATTAATTGCATAAAGCATCTCTACAGCTTGTTTCATAGAAATACGACCTTCCACAACTTCGTGTGCAAGGAGACCATTTTTCTGTGTGATTGAACTATCACGAAACCCAGCTGGTACATATTCAACAAGCGAACCCATACCCTTACGACTAAGGTTGATTCCTTCCAGTTCAATAAGGTTACGCAGCTTATCTTCAAGATCATCTGGAATCATCACCAACTGATCAAGAACATCATAAAGATTTGAATTTGACGTATAAGGTTTTTTAGTTTCTGGATGAATTGAAGGAGGTAATACCACCTGTTGACCAGTACATAAATATTCCACCAAAGTACCGTACTCAGGTGAAATTAATTTAAATGCTTTAGGAACTTTTGGGTTGAATTTAAATGCCAACACCATCCCTTTTTTACCCACACGTTTCCATGTGTCGTAACCTTTAGGAAGTATTGAAAGTATTTTTTCAATTAAACGCTCGTCGGCATAGTCAATATCAAGAACACCGATTTGAGATTGTTTACCTAAAACCAAACCAATATTGTGGTTCGCTGGAAGTTGCAACCACTGTTGTTGAATTTCAGTCGGAACAGCATGGTCGGCAAAGTCTGACCAAGCATTCATTAAAGGGATTTTTGACTGCTCTTTCAAAGGAATAACAGACATACCTTTTGCATAATAGTGAGGTGCATGTTCACGAAAAATATTAGTCATCAGGGTTAGTCCAAATCATTTAATAGGTTAAGGTATCGGTCTGCAATTCTTTCAAGATCAGGATATTTCTTAATTTCTTGGAAAAAGCGACGAGTGACTGATTCAATTTTTTGAGCTTTGGCAATATTTGTAAGCTGCAGAAGTATTTCCATTTCCTGTTGTTGGAAGTCTAAGAATTTAGACATTGCTGACATTTTTACGGAATCTGTACTACCATTCGTTGCCATACGCTCCATACTACGAACGATTTTTTCTAAGCGTACTAGGATTCCATAATTATCACGATACTCTGAACTACGTTTTTCAATATCAGCATTTAAATCAGCAAATTGTTTTTCAATTTCTGCATTTTCTTTACTGTTATCAACAGAGGTATTGTCAGGACTTGCTGCAGCTTCAAATTTTCCTGAAATAACACCATTGCGGAATTTATCAGTTACCTCATTAATTTTTGAAATCATTAAAGAGCTATAGGGTGCTTCCTTTAAATAATTGTTATCACTTAAACAACCTAAAATTAAGGTGGCTGCAGCATCTAAAGCTTCTTGTGTGATTTTTGGATGTTTATCTGACATAATCTTTCCCATAATGTTTTGACCTCAACAGCGAGTAGTAACTAATATTCGCTGTAGAGGTCTGAATAGGGTTTATTATAGGTAAAAGATTTAGTCGAACAACAGGGTAAAATGAATTAGAAACGGTTATAACGATTAACAGTAAAAATCATAAGAAAAAATAGAAAAATAAATTAAATAAAAACAAAGGCTTACTAATAGTTATTTAAAAAACCGATTAAAAAATTGTGTAACTCTCTACGAAATGAATTTTCAACTTATTTTAAAAACCCAAATTTGTCATAAAACATGTGTTTTATGTATAATCAATCCAGTCTCAATTGGAACATCAACATGGAAAAAGGTAGCTTCAAAGAACGAATGGCATCCTATGTAAAGGAGTTGGTAAACCCAATGTCCTATTACGATTGGGTGAACCAAAACACAACTATTCAGGGTATGCCTTTTACGTGTGATCGTTATCCATTTCAGAAACAAATTTTGAATGATATGTCACAGGAATTACACTGCATCAAACCATCACAAATTGGTTTGACAGAGATTCAATTGCGTAAAGCTTTAGCCTATGTCGCACGAAATCCCCATCGAAATTTGATTTATACAATGCCCGATGAAAACATGCGTAAACGTGTTTATCAAAACCGTATGCTTCCAATTTTGACTCAGGACACGGTCTTTCACAGTCTAAATTCTGCAGGGAAAAAACCAATTCGTTCAATTGAGATTACTGAAATCAATAATTCTCAAATGTTGATGTTTCCAGCAAATGAGAAATCAGCAACATCTCAGCCAGCAGATGTTGTTTTTAACGATGAGGTGGATTTATCCGACCCTCAAATTATTGCCTTGTTCAACTCACGTTTACAGGGTTCCGATGTAAAAATTAATCATAACTATTCGACACCAACATACGCTGGTATCGGTATTGATGCTTTATATCAAACATCGGACCAACATGAGTATATGTTCCAGTGTCCACACTGTAACTTTTATCAGTTGCCAGAATTTACGACTAAGTTTATTCGTATTCCAAATTTACCAATGGAAGCCAACGATGATTTAAGTAAATTTGAACCTCAGTGGATTGATAAATATAAAATTAACCCTTTGGATGCTTATTCAGTTTGTTATAAGTGTGGAAAGAAAGTAACTTATGGTGACGATGAGAATCATCAATGGGTTTCTAAATACCCACATCGTACTACAAGCCGTGGTTATAAAATCAGCCCTTTCTCTACTCGAAACTTAGATGCAGCATACGTCTTAACCACGCTTTTGAAATATATCCGTGGTGACAATATGAAAGGTTTCTATAACACAGTATTGGGTTTAACTCATGAAAACTCAGATGAGCGTTTACCTGAAGGTTTGTTGAGAAATTTATTCACACCAAATTTTGACCCTATTTACGATGGTTATGGAACTGTACCCCACTTCATCGGCATCGACATGGGTAAAGTTTGTCACGTGTCGATTGGTATGGCTGATTCTTTGACAAAAATTAAAACTGTGCTTTTAGAAACAGTGAAAGCAGAAGAATTGCCAGCGAGAATTACTTCTTACATGAAACAATTCCCTATCAAGGGAGGTTTTATTGACAGATTACCGCTAATTACTGACTCAGATAAAGTACGTGTAATGACAGATAATGTGATTATGCCTATTCAATATGAGCAAAACAGCGGTGGTGCAATGCTTGTTCCAAAAAATGACGAGTATGGTACTTTGAGTTATGTCGGAGCACACCGAACCATGCACTTGGATACCTTAGTTTCAGCAATAAAAAATGGTTGGATTGAATTTTCAGGGTATGGTAGTCAAAAAGAAACAATCATTAGTCATTTACGAGCAATGGTTCGTATGTTAGCTGAATCTAAAGAAGGTACAGAGAAGGTTCCTGTCTGGATTAAGAAAGATAAAAATGACCACTATTTCCATTCATTAGGTTATTTGAATCAAGCGGTACATCAATACTATAATGGCTATAGCTTTTTACCCGATCAAAGTTATAATTCAACCATATATTTGGGTGGTATGGATAATTTTATAACACCATCACAATCACTATTCGGACGAAATTGATATGGCTGGATTAGATATTTGGGGTAAAGTGAGTCAAATCATTTTGCCAAGTAATGCAAAAACAGGAGGTAATGCCTTATCTCCTACATACAATCCACAGCAATCAGATCAGGCAATTGGTGCACCAGAAACAAATATGCACCTCAGAAATTTACTTGATGAACGAGTAAATACAGAAGATGATGATCTGATTACAACACTAATGCAATATGACCCAGATGTGGGTGCTGCTGTTGGGGCTTACTTGACTTTAAGTAACACACCCATGCGTTATATTGCTAAAACACCAGAAGGTGAAATTGATTCAGAGTCTATTACAAAAATTAGTCAATTATTGATTCAATTATCATATCCAGTTGATTATGAAGCTGGGTTCACACAGGACCGTACTCTTAAAACAAGAAACCAAGCTTTACGCTATATGCTGCTAAAGCGGGGTTCTATTTCTGTAGAAATGGTTTTAGACGATGCTTTTGGTGTTTTGGATGTTCGAAATATTGATACCAAGTCATTAAAATGGTATGAAAAAGAGAATGGTTTTCTTAAACCAGTCCAAGGCTCCAATAATGAAGAAATTGATTTAGATATACCTACATTTTATTATGCTTCACATCGTCAAGACCCAAATTCACCATATTCAAAAAGTGTATTTATTTCAGTAATTAATACAGTTTATGCTCGACTACAGGTGATTAATGATTTGTATAACATTTTACAAATCACAGGCTTTCCACGTATGGATATTAAGGTTTTGGAAGAATCCATTACTCGACACATGCCTGAAGATCAAAAGCGAGATGCAAAAAAGCGTGGTGAATATGTTTCGAGTCAAATTGCATCAATCACACGTAGCTTTTCATCCATCCGAGCTGATCAACCAGTGGTACACACTGATTCTGTTGAAGTTGACACCCTAAACATGCCTAACGGCTCAGTGGGTATTGATATTCGACCAGTGATTGAGGTTTTAAATGCTCAAAACCAAGCAGCATTAAAATCTGTAGCAACGGTACTGGGTCGTGGAGAATCTGGTGTAAATACAGCATCGGTTGAAGCTCAAATTTTTAGTATGCAAGCTGCAGAAATTAATGAACCTTTAGCTTCAATTTGGTCAAATTTATTGACTTTTGCTTTACGTTTATCTGGGTCAACTTCTTATGTCGAAGTTTATTTTGATGCACCAGAAATGCGACCACCAAATGAACTAGAACCAGCTATGGTCCAAAAACAGGCTCGTTTGCGAAAAGATTTATCAGATGGTTTAATCACAGATGACGAATACCACTGGCAAATGTATAATCGACCTAAACCAACGTCTGCACCAGAATTGTCAGGGACAGGATTTGATAATGCGAAGACCGAATCGACTACAAGTTCTACAGCGAGTGCTACGACTAACACACCGCAGAAGGACCAGCCAAATTCAAGACAAAGAGCACAGACAAAATCAAGTGACAAGTCTGCCAATAGTAATGCAGTAAAATAGGAATAAATTATGTTTCGTATTGACCCAGAAAAACATCCACGTGTCAAAAAGAAACTACAAGCTTTGTTGGGGTCGAAGTTCGACCTCAGCACTCTTGCTGTTTTTGAAGGTTTAGCCAATGACACATTACCAATCTCAGGTGCTGGGGGCATTTATAAAAATGCTCGAATGACCAACGCTTATTTAGAAGATATGTCTTCTAAAGTAGCCAATGGTGATTATGTACCAATGATCAAATTACATGACCAGCATGGTAGTTTACCAGTAGGTCGAATTTTTGATGCTGCCACTTTCTCATCAACCGCTGGTGAAAATGAAACAGATTTACATATTTTGTTTTACCTTGATCAAAAAAGCGAAGCTGATTTAGTCGCAAAATTGGAAAATGGTTCTATTGCTGAAATTTCCACTGGTTCAACTCCTTCAAGTCTTCAATGTTCAGCTTGTGGTTATGACTTTTTAGCAAGTGTGGATAATCGTCGTCGTTTATGGGCTGGAAAAGACTACACACCTTTATGTTCAGAAGGGCATCAATGGGGTGTTGGAGGTAATCACTTAAAGTTATCTGGACTAAGTTCTTGGAAAGAAACAAGTGCTGTTACACGTGGTGCTGTAACACGTGCACATATCTTAAATGAAAAAGAATTACGTTTAGCACCTCAAAGTGAAGAAATTAATTTGGCAGCTCACGCAGATGATGATAAACTTCTGCTAGTTACATTACAGGATGGTGTGGATACACCTGAATTTAATGGTTCTACACATTCTGATCAGAATAATGGGAATAAAAATATGACTGATATTTCAGTACCACGTGAAGACTATAACAAATTAGTCTTGGCGCAAGGTAAAGCAGATGATTTAACTGCACAATTAAATGCTGCAACAACTGCTAAAACAGACGCTGAAACAGCAAAATTGGCTGCAGAAGCTGCTCAAAAAACTGCAGAAGAAGCAAAAGCTGCTGTTGATGCAGAGCTTGCAACTGAAAAAGCAAAAGTTACTCAACTTGAAGCGCAAATTGCTGTTCTTAAAAACGGCGGTGGCGACAACGGTAAAGGCTTAGAAGGTTCAGGTGGCGAAGGTGGCGAAGGCTCTAACGCACAGTTCCAAATGGGCTTGGATACAAGCTACTATAAAGTTAGCAAATAAGCGAGGTTTACGGAATGGCTAAATTTAACGTAACAACTACTGGCTTACCGATTCGTGAATCTCGTTTCACTTTCGTTGGTCAAGGTATTACTGAACAAGATGTGGGTAAAGCAGTAACTTTAGTTTTAGCTGGTGATGCCAATCTTGTGAAACTTGTTGAAGGTACTGAACCAGTTTTGGGTCGAATCGAAACAGTTGAAATTGAAATGAATGGCGACATTTCAGTGAACGTCCTTTTATTAGGTGGTTTCCGCTTGAATTGTGCCCCAAATGAAGTGTTCAAAGTAGGTGACACAATCATCGCTGGTGCAACCGCTGGTTTAGTAAAAGCTGGTCCAGCTTCTACCGATCTTCGTTTCTTCGTGTCCGAGCCTGATTCTTCTGAAGGTTTCGTTGGCGTAATCAAACTTTAATAGGGGTAGTAGTAAATGACAGCTGCTAATTTAAAATTCTTCGAAGGTGGTAAAAAACTTAAAGCCACTGAAGTAATTGCAAAGTTGCAACACAGCGAACGCTCAGTTGCTCAAGAAAACGCTTTAGCATTATTGCATGATGCAACTAAAGTAGGTTTTGGTCTTGAAGCAACATTGCACCAAATGGTTGAACCAGTACATGGTTTAAATGGTAATGAAGCAATTTTCCATGCTTTGGGTGTACCTTTAAATCTTAAAGATGATGCAGCTATTGCAGCTTTTGCAGCATCTTCAACTTCATTCTTCACGAATGATGGTTTAAAAATCCTTTTACCATCGTTGGTAAACAACCTGATTCGTGCACAAAAAAATGCGCCAGTTATTGAACGTGTTGAAGATTTAATCCTTCAAACTCGTATGGTAAAAGGCAACATTTTACAGAAAGAAATTGAATACGATAAAGCGTCTCAAGATTCATACGGAACTTTCCGTGTTGCTGAAGGTGCAAACATCCCTGTTCGTACACTAAAAACATCACAAACTGGTGTTAAGTTCTACAAAACAGGTCATGGTATTGAAATTTCTTACGAAGTTGCATCCGACATGACTCCTGACATTCTTATTCCATTTGCAAACCGTATCGCATTTGAACGTAGTCAGACTGAACACAGCCTTGCATTAACAACATTAGTTGATGGGGAATCTACAACCCCTAACTCACCTAATGGTCCAGCAGTTGTTGATAACTTAAACACTATCGACGGCAAAACTGGAACAATTCGTGCACGTGCTGAAGGTTTCATGATGTGGCTTATTGCTTGTGCACGTGCTGGTCGCCCTATTGATACCATCGTTGTAGGTTGGGACACAATCCTTGACTTACAATATATGTTCCCAGTAGTTGACCCATCTGGTAATCCAGCAGTAGGTCTTGGTGGTATCGCAAACGGTGCTGACCAAATGGCGCAAATGACAGTACGTTTGGTGAACGGTATCAACCTTAACCTTAACGTGGTTATTTCATCAGGTATGCAAGAGAAACAAATCCTTGGCTTCCGTAAAAACGAAACCCTTGAGCGTTTGATCAAAGCAAATTCTCAAATCGACGAAATGGAACGTGTTATCAAGAGTCAAACGATTCTTTATACTCAATCAATCATTTCTGGTTTCACCTTGGCTTATGGTGATTCTCGTCGCTTATTGACTTGGTCTTAATCGACTAATTTATAAGTAAATAAAAAACCCCTTTAAAGGGGTTTTTTATTTGCTATAATCTTTTCATCTAATATAGATTGACCCCTACTGAGATTTTAAAAATGGCTAAAATTTTTATCACCCCTGTACTTGGAACTGCACGAACTATACGTGGTCGTGTTTGCGTTGGCGGTACACAATATGTTGTAGCAAACGAACTGAGTGTTGAAGTTCGCAACCTTTTGGCTCTTAATCTAATTACTAAATTAGATGGTGTTACTTTAAATGATGACGTACCTGATTCTGAATATTATGAATTGCTACGTGAACTTGAACGTGACAAACCACGTGATGTTGAAAAAGAAACAACCGAAGATTATTTTGCAAATTTGGTTCGTTTCGCTGCAGAATCTTTAAACTCTAAAAAAGTTGAAGATGAAGAAAAACCAGTGGTTGAGAAAAAACAACCTAAGCCAAAAACTGAAAAAGAAACAACTGAAACTGCTGCAAAGGAATAAACCATGCGTTATTTAGCACCAAGTGACACACATACGATCAACGTACCTGTAATCGTTGGTGCTGAATACACAGTACCAACAGCAGATGGAAAACTGACTACTAGAATTGACAACAATACAACAACCACCGTTATACCTGTTGTTGATTCTAGTACATTAGATATTAGTTTACAGACACCAGCAGTGGCATCAGGGCAACTTAAAATAATGTCCGTGATGTTGACTATGCCAACCCAAATTGGTCAGTTAAATTATAGAGAAAATTTCGGTATTATCGACTTAATGGATATACCAGCAACTGGTGATTCTGTTAGAAAATTATTTGGTTTGAATAATTATGAAATACCAGATGAAGAAATGGATTTGGAAGGAAAATATCTAAGTCTATATAAAGCTTTTATTAATGACTTCCACACTAAACGCCAAACAGATCAATATCTCACAAAATTATTTGGGGATTTAATTTCCATTGTGGAAGCTTTAAGTTTAGCTCCAAGTTTAATTATCAGAATTGATAAAAAGCGATCAACCGAAAATGGTGAAGTTACTCGCTTTGGAGACGCTGGCGATCTTGCAGAATTTATAGATGATCTAAATTCTAAGAAAGCAACTATCTTAGACGAACTAGATGACTTCTTGGAAGATGAAGCTCTGACAAGTGTTGCTTATTTACAATTTGTGCCTATGTATAATCACGCTACAGGCGGTCAATAATATGGCAATTCCTTTAATAAATAAGCAAAAGCATAAAGAGACTTTTAGGATTTTGTCAAATCCAGCTTTAAAAGTCTTGGCTTTGGTGCATGAACCACCTCAAGATATTCGCTACTCTAATAACTCTGTTGTTAGAATGATTGAAATAGCTGGCACAGCACTCGACGTTCAAGGAAAACAAATACAAAATATTGGTCGTGCTCAAGCTATTTATTTGATGGGTTCCTTTATGTTGTATCGAGATGATAGAACGTATAGAGCTTATGAGGTAACTCACAAGCAACAAAACTGGTCTAGGCAAGAAAAAGAAATTCACAAAGTTACTGGTTTAGAGACTGGAAAATCTAAATATTTAGATTTAGGAAAAATAAACATCAGTGTTTTATGGGACTCAAAACCAGCCAACAGTGATGTAAACCCAACTCAGTTTTGCACAATCTACAGCACTGACGAATTAAAGGCAGCAGATGTTGTAGGACCTTTCCTTATCCGTGAAGTGAAAAAGGACTATGGTTTATGGATTGCTCGTGCTGAGTATGAAACTGTGAAGGTTTAAAATGGCTAAAAAATTACCTACAGTTGTTTTAGACGGGGTTGACCAACTACTTTTAAGAGTAGAAGGTCAATTCAATTTAGAAATGGACAAAAGAATATTAGATATTTCTGGTGACTTTGCAAAGCAAATGGATGTTGCAGCGCAGAAAGTATTTAAAGCTATGGCTGTGGGTGCAACAACACAAGGCATTACAGGTCAGCCAGTAATTGGTCGCTATTTAAGTGCACCATCTTTTCTTAAACCCTATATTCCAGCAGATGAGTCTTGGAAGCCCCTAAATAAAAAGTATTTGAGACGAAAAAGACGTTTAATGGGGTCAAGAGATTTGCGTGGAAATAAAATATCTACGATGAATATGTGGCAATATTCAGGAGATTTAAAAAGAATATTTCAAAGAAATTCAACTGCCTTTACCCGAATGAGTGGTAACACCTTTAGATATAGAAGCACATATAATACCTCAACAAAACAGTTTGATTCACGACGAGTAGATGGTCGAAAAAAAGAAGACATATTATTTAGAGCAATCCCAGCGGTGGGTGGTAATACAGGTAAAAACTCATTAGGTTATGATTTTACATATATTGGCTCTAGTCTAAATGTTAAATATACAGATAAGCACAAACTAGCTGGGAATTATGCTCGACCAAACAACATTGCCAGAATGAACCGATATATTGGTTTTAATGTTTTCAATGGCTTGTCCAAGTATATGGATGCTTTTTTTAACGGTGGTGAAGCTCCCAGAGTTGAGGATTATATTGATTCACAATATGGTGGAAAGGCAATTTATAAAAATTCTGGTTTAAATAGAACTTTCAATTCAAAAGGTTTTTATACTAGAAATTTAACTATTGCCAATAAACTCACATATTATGCTCAAGGTAAAAGAATGCGTAGAGGTTTAATTCAACCATATATGCTGTATTATGCTAATAAAGTTATGCGACCTGTAGCGCAAAAATTGATTCAAGGAAAATAACATGGCTATTGTAGAAAGAGCATACCAATATGCTGATATTTATGTCAGTTTATTGAAGTACATCAATGATTTAGCTACAAGAATAGCTGCTAAATATGATGTACCTCCTTTAAGTGCCATTAATTTAGACAGTGTTACAGACTTCGCTAAATTACCAGCGAATGATTTTATCTTTATCGCTGACTGGACAATTCAAAGAGATGGTCATGTTTATGGTGATTATCATGAATTAATTATTGGTTTTAGTGTTGTAAATGATGTAAATTTTACAAAACTAGAAACGATGTATCTAAATGAACTTATGTTAGATATTACAAAAAGAAAGCCTTGTAGAACAGCAATAGATATTTTTAAAGAAAACAACACTGGTGTTGTGGGTACACTCATTTATTCAGATGATTGTGAAACCATGTCGATGACACGTAATGATTCACGTTGTTTTAAAGGTGTTTCTGTGACTTTATTAAGTCCACAGCGGTTAACTGAAAAAGGTGGTTAAAGCTATTCTTTTTGTTTATAATTTGGCAAGACTAGCTATAGTTACAACAAATATGTCGAGGAAAGTATGACAGCTCAAAATTTTGGTTCAGCATTGGGTGACGGTTTCGTTTTAAACGAAGCAACACTCATGATCGGTCCTCTTGGTAGTGCTTTAGATTTAACTGAAGAAGAACATAGCTTCGGTTTATTCAAAAACATGGCTTTGACCAATGATAAAACATTCCAACCCTTGACTCAAGGCGTTCGTCAAGATGTAGTTCATCAAACACTTACATCCGACAACTGGACACTTGCTGGAAATGGTTATGAATATAACCCACGTACCATCATGTACGCTCTTGGACAAGCTGGTTATACAGCAGACCCAACAGCTCCACGTGTGAAAGTTACTTTAACAGCACCAAGTGCTGTTGCTGAATCCACAATTACTGTTGATGCTACCACAGGTTTGGCAGTAGATGACTGGATTATCCTTTCACCAAACAACGGCAACACAGACGGTTTGGCTTATAAAATTAAGACGATTGCTACTAATGTGATTACCCTTGATCGACCACTTGTTTCCGCAGTGGCTGTGGGTGATAAGGCAGTTAAGTCAACACTTATCATGACAAATGATATTGAAAGCTGCTCTGGTGCAAACTATTACTCAGCAAAAATTGTCTCTGCTGACGTAAACTGCAACCCAATTGTAATCATTGCCCCTAAAGTTCAAATTACATCAGGTTTAAATTTGACATTCGGTGTTTCAGATTACTCAAACATGAACTTCCAAGCAACACCAATGGCTCTTACTCGTAAAGACGCTGGTTATGATTGGTATGTTGCTCAAGGTAAATCAAAAGTTGTATTGATTACCTAATTGTGACTATAATAAAACCCACCCAAGAGTGGGTTTTATTTTTGCCTAATAAATGAGGAAAGAGTATGTCAGCTATTGAAACAAATGCAGATGCTGGGGTTAAAGAATTTAAGATAGGTGGAAAACTTCGTGAAATAAAATTCACTGCAGCTACACGTTATCGCTTATTTTTAAATGTTGAAAAAGAAGATATTCAGGGCTATGTGACCTCTGATCTTTTCAAAATAACAGCTGTTGCTTTATTACTTTATGGTAAAGAAACAATCGGCAAAAAGCTTGACGAATTGATGGATATGTTTGAAAACGATAACTTAATGGACGATGAAATGGAAGAAATCGTAGGTTGGGTGCGTCAAAGAACATTAAATTTTATGTTGAAAGAAGCCGAGGAAGTGGGGAAAGCTCTGGAACAGGTGATGCCGAAAGCGATGGCATTAAACAATACCTTAACTGGTTTTCAGGACTCAGTTTCCACGAAGTAATTTGTTTAATCTATCAAATCCATTTTTCTGATCTACAAAGTTTTCTGTGGACAGTAACGATGGAGGATATAGAACTCAGATTAAAAGTGTATATCCAAGAAAAACAAACGACATTTGTTCAAGCTCAAGAGATTTTGGTCCTTCTAGCAAAAAGTATTTTAGGTTCAGATACAAATCCTAAGTCAAATGATACAATGGGTGAAAAGTTTAAACACTTACCAGTATTTAATGACGTAAATCAGGTGGCAGCTTGGTTTAAAGGACAAAAACAGAATGGCTAATCAGCAAGAACCAATCAATGTCGGACTCAATCTCCAAGGCAACGCCTTGGGGAGCGTCAACCAATTAACCCAACACATGATCGCTTTAAGAGATATAGCTAAAGCTGTTGGTGATCAATTTGATCGTATAAACAAAGCAAATAAAACAGGCAATATCCCTAACGCTAATACTCTAAAACGCCTACGCCAACAAATGGACTTGATGGTAACTTCACCTCAAAGTATTACCGCCAAGGCTCAACTTCAACACTACTCAAATTTAAGTAATATTAGCAGAGCAAACCAAGTATCAGCCTTGGTCAATTCTAATCTTAAATTCCAAGACCCTAGAACAATGAGCACAATGTTTGCTCAATTTGATCAACAGGTTCTGAAACAAGCATTAAAAACACGCTTAGATATTGCTAATTTAAATGGTGATATTAAAAAAATTAAAGCTGCTGAACAGGCTTTGATTCAGTATAAAAACACCTTAAAAAATCTTAATAATGAGTTTAAGGGTCTTGATTATATAAAACGTCAAAGTGATGCTTCAATCCAGAGCATGATGCAAATGCCAGCTGGACAGTTAGCGTTACAACGAAGTATTCAAGCACGAAACCTGAACCAATTCGGAAGTGGTGCAAGAGAATCTGCTGTTCAGAAATATATGACTGACCCTTCACGGTTAGTTCCAGCGAATAGAGATTACACCAACGCTAATGCAGACCAGATTCGTAAGGACATGCAAGCCAACGCATCTAAAATGGCTGCAGCTCAACGTCTCATGGGTCAATTATATTTACAAGACCCTGCTAAAAATCCTCAAGTAAGCCAACAACTTAATCAATATAGTCAAATGTTGGCGAAGCTTGAGGAAGAAAAAACAAGACTCCAAGCGATTCAAAATTTGCGTAGAGCAAATTTACGAACTACAGATGAACAAATTCAAAAATTACGTCAAGTCAATGATGCTACCAAAGTTAATCAGCGTTTGACAGAATTAACCAACGGTGGTTTAAGGGTCAATACTTTAAGCACTGAACGAATTGCTCAACTAAGCCCAGACAATTTGATTGCTCGTCAAATGACCATGACCAAGCGTTTGTCTCAGGCTAAAGAAGTCATGTTCCAAGCTGAATCGCTTGGTAATGCCAAAGCTAAAAAAGAAGCAGAAGCTTTAGCTATTGCATACCAAAAAGAACTGGATTTAATCAAGGCTCGTAATCGTGAGATTGCCAACGCTAATAAACCAAACAGTTTTGTCACTCGTTTGAGGGACATGAATACTGGGGAGTCTAGTGGTGCTTTATTAGGTATGCAAGGTTTATTGATGCGTAACTACATGTTGTGGGGAGCCTTCATGGGTTCAATCACAGGTAGTTATGCTTTCTTGCGTGACTTTGAATTAGCTTTGAAACAAACACAAGCAATTTCTCAAGCTACCGACACCCAAATGATTGGATTAAAACAATCCATTTTGGAAGTTGGTGAAAATTCACGCTTTAGTGCGATTGAAATTACAGAAGCAGCTACAACTTTAGCTCAAGCTGGTTTCTCTTTAGCCGAAATTCAAAAAACTTTGCAGTCAGTCACATTATTGGCTACAGCTACTGGTTCAAGTCTGAAAGAAACGGTTGATATTGCAACAGCTTCTTTGGGTGCATTCCAATTATCTGCAGACAATATGCCTAAAATTGTCAACCAGATTACCCAAGCTATGAACTTATCTAAATTGGATATTCAAAAATTCCAATTGGCGGTTCAATACGCTGGTAACGCTGCATCAGACGCTGGCTTAAACTTTGAAGAACTATTGGCTTCGGTATCTACAGTAGCCAACGCTGGTGTACGCTCTGGTTCAACACTAGGTACAGGCTTCCGTCAGTTATTGACAGATTTGATCTCCCCTTCTCAAAAATTTGAGAAAATTTTAGCTCGTTTAGGTTTAACGACAGCAGATATTGATGTTCGTACAAACGGATTGGTTGGTTCGCTTAAAAAACTTAAAGAAGCTGGATTCACTACAGCAGATGCTTATGAGTCATTTGAAGTTCGTTCGGTAGCGTTTTATACAGCCTTGGCGAACAACACTGACACTTATGATAATTTAACAGCTAACTTGGATAACAATACTGCAGCTATGGAAGCCAATGAGATTCAAATGAACTCATTAGGTGCTCAGACTGACCGTATGTTTAACCAGTTCAAGGCATTATCAGAAACAGCTGGTGAAGGTGTTCGTAAATCTTTAACTGATTTATTTCACGTTGTTGGTGATTTAACTACAATTTTGATTTCTCTAACGAACAATGGTGTTGTCAAATTTACAGTTCAAGCAGTCACTATGGGTGTAGCCCTTGGTGGTGTGACGATTTTGGTTAGAGGTATGTACGGAGCTGTAATTGGTTTAGCTGCAGCCTTGAAAACTACAGGGGCGACTTTTGCCTTAACTACACCATATATTTTTGCTATTGCTACTGCTGTCAGTGCTGCAATTATCCTATTCCAGAAATTTTCACAATCAAATGAAAAATTAAAAGCTGCTGTTGAAGATAGTAAAACCTCTTTGAATAATTTAAAAGATGCTTCAACCAGTTTGCAAGGTGGAATAACTGAGGTAACGAATAAACTCACTTCATTAGAATCTCGTTTTGAAAATATTAAAGACGACCCTGCAGCTTTGGCTGTGGAAATGTCTAACCTAAGAACCAAAGCAATGGAATTAGGTGTTACTTTAGAAACGGATTTAAACGGTAGCATTGAATCAGTTAAAAAAGGCTGGCAAGAACTTCGCATAGAGCTTGGTAAAGAATTAGAAATGAACTTAGACCGTCAAGTGTCTGAGCTTCGTAATTTATCAGCGTTGACAGCCCAAATGAGAGCTGAAGAAGCTATTCGTAATAAACCAACATCTATTGGTGCAGCAGCCAAAGGTGGTTATGGTTTGATTTATGATGCTTACAATTTAAAAAATCAATCAGGTAAATTACCAGCCAACCCTTCTGGTGATGATGCTACCCAATTTTTCACAATGATGGGTGCTTTTAATAAAGAAGCAACCAGTTTAGATGTATTTAATGAAGCAGCTAAATTCGGTGGTAAAGGTGCGCCAACAGGTGCTCAGATGAATAAGATGTTAGAAGCACTACATCAAGATTTATCAACACCTCAATCAAGTGATGTTGTTCTTAAAAAAGCACCTGAATGGAATAAACAAGCCAACCAATTATTAACTGCTTTGAACCGAGCTAGAGATGGTTATTTAAAGGCAGCAAACAATACAGCAATATCAGCAGAAGCTAGAAAAAATGCTAGAACTTCTGCTGACAGTGTTACTAACTTGGCTAAAACAGTTCAAGATATTCAAACATATTTAAATTCAATTTCTCAACCATTGATTCAAGCTGAATCAATGTCTAGTCAAGCGAAAGCGCAAGGCTACACTAACCAGTTGAATACAGAGTTGATGGATGGTACTTTCTCCCAAAAACATAAAGTTAATTGGGGTAAAGCTCTATCAGTTGTGGACCCGAAAAGAGCTAAACCAGTAAGAGCAGAAAACTTACGCTTTTTGCGTGAAGAATTAATGCCTTACGTGAATGAAGCTGCAGCTTTAACAGGGCTTCCACCTGAATACATTATTTCCCACATGGCGCAAGAATCAGGTATCAGTAAAGATAAATCTGTATTGGGTAAAAACCCTGACGGTTCTACAACATCAGCCGTTGGTTTGATGCAAGTAACCGAGGCTGCAGCTAAAGATGTTGGAATTGGTTATAACACTATCTCGAATGATTATCGAGCAAACATCATAGCTGGTGCTAAATACTTGAAACAAATGAAAGATGCCACAGATGGTACTTTGTATAGTGGGTCAAGAGCTTATTATATGGGCATCGGAAATTGGCAAGATGAAAAAGCCAAGGGTTCAAATAGTCGATCAGGCGAAGCTAATGCGTATGCTAAAGGTATTTTTTCAACAGTAAACGCTATTCAAAAAGGTAACTTTGGTAATGTTGTTTTACAGCAAAACGGTATGCCAAAAGAACTTTCTGATAACGTCACCCAAGGTCAACAATTAAAGTCATATCATGATTTTGTTATGGCTGAGTTGAGTATGCTTCCAAAAGACGTAAATAAAATGTCTGAGGAGCAAAAGACAAAATATAAAGACCTGATTGCACAAGAAAAAGCATTGGCAGATAAAATGGCAGATGTAAGTGCTTCGGTCAATAACAGCCTTCGTTCAGCGAGAGCAGAGCAAGATCAAATTCGAAAAAGCACTTTAGAAAATTTAAATGAAAAAAGTGAACTTCTTCAAAATGAGATTACTGCTACTGAAGCACAGTTGAAGGAGAAATTTGACCCAGAAGTAGACAATAATCTAAAAGCTTTCAATGAAAAACAAAAGCAACTGTTTGATAAAGCTAAAGATTTAAGAACTCAACAAGCTAAATTAAAAGCAGATATGGAGCAGCTACAAGCTGCAGACTATGGTGCAAATTCAACTGATTTTGTTATTTCACCAGCGGTGGCAGCTATTGCCAAAATTAAGCTTGATCGTGAATTAAATTCAATCAACACCGATATTGAGCAAAAGCGTAAAGCTCAGTTGAAGGAATCAAGTAAAGCTTTTGCTGATTTAATTAAAAAACAAAATACTGAATTTGTAGATTCTTTTAAAAACGAATTGCAAGATTTGGATGAACCATATCAGGATGCTTTAACTGTAAATGCTTTTAATAAACAAAAAAGCACTTGGAAATTGGAAGATGAATTAGGTCTTACTGATATGAGAAATCGTCGTGCTTCTATGGAAGACCCACGATTCAAAAATCAATTTACCGATGCTGAAAGAAATGACCTAGATTTGGCTATTCAGGCACAAGCAAGTCGTGTTGATGAAGTGAATCAAAATTATCTTATTGCTGAAAGAGATATTACCCTTCAACAAATTAAAAAAGTTGAAGATAAATTAACTGAATATGAAGTTAAATTTAGAGAGTTTGAAATTCAGCAAAATCTTAATCTCACTCAAAATTTATCAGGTACTGAGCTGGAAGCTTTGAAAACAGCTCAAGATAAAGAAATGAATAAAGTGAGTCGAGAGATTCAAAAACAAAAAAGTGATCTTCTTTCTTTACAGGAAAAAGCTCGTAATATTAACAATACGCTTGAAGCTGCAGCAGCCGATAATCCAGCAGACCGTTACAATATGGCTGACACCTTCAAAAGTTTGGCTAAATCTGCTGTTCGAAATGATAATTCTGCTGCAGGGTATGAACGTGATATTCAATCAACAATTGGTGGTATTAACTCAGCCTTCAATAACTTGATTAACACAGCAATTGAAGCCAGCGATAATGTGGATGATTTCTTTAAAATCATCACAGGCGGTTCTGGTCAATCACGTGAAGCTTTCAAAGCATTTGGTTATGAAATTATTTCTACAATAGCTAAAGTGGTTCAAAACCGTTTAGTTAATAAATTTGTAGACATGATGATTAGTGGAATCTTCGGTGGTTCCCCAACATCAAGTAGTGCTGCTTTAAGTGGACAAATGATGGGTCAGAATGCTTCATCAGCCAACAATGGTTCAGGTTGGTGGCAAACAGGTTTATCCGCTTTGGTTCAAGCAGGGGTTGGTGCTTTTTCTGGATGGTACGGTGGTTTAGGTGCATCATCAGCTGCTGGGGTTCAGGCATCAGGGGCGACAACGTATGGTCTTGGAGCTGATTACTTTAATTCAGGAATAACCTCTAAATCTGTTGTAAACAATGCAGGGGGTATGATTCCAATGGCTTCAGGGGGTGAAATTGTAGGGGGAGTACCTAACAAGGACTCAGTACCGATTTTGGGTATGCCAAAAGAATATATTTTACCTACATCTACAACTGAAGTAGTTGGTAAAGACTTCTTATCAGGTTTGAGAAAAGACCCACATGGTATGATGGCTGCAATAAAAGGAAATAACTTGGCGAACCGTCCACAGATTAATAAGACAGTTCAAAGTAATATTTATATGGTAGCACCTCAAGCCGTTCCGTCATCTATTGGACCTAATGACATTGTTGTAGCTGTTTCTGATAATATCAGTCGTAACGGTGAACTTAAACAATTAATTAAACAGGTACAAGCAGAATGAGTAATTTTGATTATTCTCAAAAATTTAGTCGTCGGGTCATTAATGACCCACGGCTAAAGCGGTTCATTTGGGATTTCCACAATTTTGGTACAACTTATGTTGAGCCTTTTGTCCATGCTTCTATAGGTCCAGAAGGAACTCAAAATTTTGTACCTTATAGTTCTATTAAACCAGTGAGAAACATCTCACTGGATTTCCCCTTACTTTTATTGCAAGAAGAAGACCATGCGCTAATCACAGGGTTGGCATATCGACCAGAGATGGATTTTAATAAATTGAAGGACTTTTATATTGAACATAAAAGCTATAAACCTTTTATTTATGAACACCCCATTTATGGAGATATGACAGTTAGATTTGCTAAACCAATTGCCATGCCTAAAAAAATAAAAGGTGGTGTAGGTGTGGTGCAAAACTTTACAGTAGAATTACAAGAAGTTGTCACCACAGACTATACATTTCAAAAAGGTGAGAATTATCAAGGAGATATGGTTTTTCCAGTAGGTTATTATGATGTTGAAATTGATTATCCTGACAACTCAAATCTAATCCCTTTGGGAAACAACTACACAATGGCTTTCTACTCTGTGGCTAAAAATTTGAGAGTTTTTAAGTTAACATGTAGTGGTTTGAAATACTTTATAGACTCAGACAACAAAATCAGACTGGGTCCTTGTCCTGATCAAAACATGGCTTTATTGGAAATGTTCTATTTAAAGTATAGACTTAATTCCAGATTCAATTTTGAATATATGGGAGAAGTTATTCCTGTCCGTTTTCAGCAGCCAATAAGTATTCCAAAAATTAACGGAAATACTGGTATAATTTCAGACTTAGAACTAACCCTTATTGAAACACCTTACAAAACTTCAGAAAAAGGAACCGTGTATGAGCGAGGTGATAAACTTAGTTAATGCTTCAAATCTTGAACAAATTAAAAAAGTTAATTTGTTCAAGATTGTCACAGTTGATCAAAATGAAATATACATGTGCGACACATTCACTGTTTCTGATTTTTTAGGTGATGAATATCGCTTTATGTCCTGTGCCTTACAAGGTGCAGGGCAATCTTTTACAAATGAATATGTTAGACCTCAGTTTTCATTTGAAAACCCAAACTTCATGTTCAACCAATATGTATTAGAAAAGAATCTTGATTACGCACAAATCATTCATTATGAAATGATTTTTGATACTTCAGAAGGTGTCAATGGTCAAGTAATCTCTACAAATGTTTGGCAAATTTATCAAGTATCCAACGTAGGTACTCAAATCACGGTTAAGTTAAGAGCCTTATCTGATTGTCCAAACACAAATATTCCCCCACGCTCTTATTATGCCCCAGAGTTTTCGAGTGTTAATGTCTAATGATTGAATATAAATTTTATCAAGAGTTAATGGAAAGGAATTACAAAATGGGTGAGACCGATTGCTTTGGTCTCATTCGTGATTTGTATGATAAAAAATATGGTATTCTTCTGCCAAATTTTGCTCGTCCTAAAAACTTTTTTGACCCAAGAATTAATGTTTATGCACGAATAGTGGCTGAACCTTATTTTAAAGAAAGAGGTTTGTGTCCTACTACCTTTAAAGAAGGGGATATTTTAGCTTTCCGAATTGGTACAGACTTAGTCAACCATGTTGGGGTTTATTTAGGAAATAAACTTTTTTTACATCAAATGTTTAATGCTCAACCAAGAGAAGAAAATTTAGACGATAGATGGTTGAGACGTTTGTATATGGCACATTACCATGTGGATGTTCCTGTCGTGAAAAAGAAATTGAACATTTTAGATGTTATGCCAAATTACCTAAAGGCTGAAAGATATGTTGAACAATAATTGGAATCCTATTGAGGAACTTTGTGGTTACATTGCAGAAGACGGCTCCTTGGTAGAATTAAAAAATTTGTCTTCAAACCCAAAAATGGGTTTTTCTGTTAATATTGATGAAGTTCCAGAAGATGCTCAAGGCTTGTGGCACAGCCACCCTAGTAATGATTTAAATTTATCTGTTGAAGATTATTTAAACTTCTTACAATTCCCTCAATATATTCATAGAATATATGGGAAAGATAGTTATGCTGAATATTACGTCAGAAGCAACGTAGTATATCGCAAGGAGTAAAAATGCTTATAGTGTTCGAAGAATCTTTAAGAGATTTATTTCCAGAAGGTACTTATGACATTAAAGCATCCACACCATTGGATGCTTTAAAGTTATTAGCTACCAACCACCCTTTGGTTGATAAAATAAGACCAAGGGCTGTGAGAATTAGACAAATAAAGGACTTGAGTTTATTAACTGACCCAAGCCTTCAAAGTAAAACCTTTGAAATTATTCCAGCTGATCACAATGAATTAAACAAAGCTTTTTATTCAGGCGCAGGCGGTGACAACGGCTGGGTAAATGTCATTATCGGTGTCGTGATCATTGTCGTAGCTGTAGTCGCTGCCCCAGTCAGTGGTGGTTCATCTTTAGCAGCTGGTGGTGCAGCCGTAGGCGGTGGTGCTGCAGCAACTACAGGTTTTTCTTATGCAGCTTTTGCAGCACAAATGGCTATGTCAATTGGTGTTTCATTAGTTCTGACTGGACTTATGCAATTATTGGCTCCCAAGCCGAAAGATGCTGAAGGTAATAAAAGTTCACGAAAATTTGGAACTCAAACAACTACAGAACTAGGTGCACCCATTCAAATGATTTTTGGCTTACACAGAGCTTATTTTCATTTAATTAGTTTCAATGTCGATGCCAGAAAGTACGATGGTGTAGATCGACCCGATGATTCCCCTTACTTTAAAGAAAAAGTAGATGAACATTTACCTGAAGCAAATTTGAACCGCTTCTATGGTATTTACCAAGCAGGGGATGAAACTAAGTTGCTACAGGTAAATAATGAAATAAACCGTACAGGTATGGAGTATTAAAATGGGTGGTAAAAAGGGTAAATCCCCAACAATTACAGCTGATAACTTATATAGCCAAGACATTTTAGAGATTGGAGCAGCTATCGGCAATGGTACTATTTACGGTTTAGAAAAAGGACTGGAATCTTTCTATATTGGAAATATCCCTTTCCAATCAGAAACAGGCACATATAATTTCCAAGATGTTTGTGTCAGTTTTAGACAAGGATATTATGATGATCTACCTTTAAAATATATTATGGGTGGTGAAGGTTCTATTATTCAAGAAACTGTAGGTATGACCTTACCAGCAGAAGTGACTCGAACAATCATTACGCCAGCAACCCATCGTGGGCGTATTAAACAAATTGATGTTCGTTTTTTAGTTTCTATGCTTTATGCAGGGGACTCTAAAGGTAATACAAGAACCAGTAGTTTGTTAATGTCGATTAAATACAGAAAAGTAGGCGACACCGTCTGGTCAAAAGTTACAGAAACAACAGCATCGTTATATTCATCAAAATCACAAACAGACACCTTACGTCAAGAAGCATCAAGACGAGGTTTAAATTATGATGCCATGACAGAAGCGGATAAAGTCACTTTTGCCAATGAAGTATTGACCGATAATCAGATTATTACCAGTGCCGATGACTTAAAACAAACCTACATCCCTTCTGGTTATGGAGGGGGCTTTGGTTTATCTGGTTTACAAGGTATGAGTGTTCAGGCAATTCAAGCACAAAAAAGAGCTGAAGCTATTCGTCAACAAATTTCAAATAACCAAGCTATAATAGATGCTTATAACGCAGGGGCTTTAACTATTGAAGGTAAAACCACTGGTGGTTATATTTATGAAGTGAGTATCCCTATTTTTGATAATGAGGGAGATAATCATGATTGGGAAATTCAAATCACTAGATTGTCTAAAGAGCTAACTTCTGAGGAAAAGAAATTTTCAAACAAGCAAATCTCTTTAGAATCTATGGCTTTGATCACTGATCAAGAAAAGATATATAGAAAAACAGCAATATGTCATATTGTGGCGCAGCACACAGACCGCTTTGATACCATTCCAGATTTCTCTGGGGATTTCTATGGTCTAATTTGTGATATTCCCTCTAATTATAATCCCTTCGAACACACTTACGATGAAGCCACACCTTGGGATGGAACATATAAAAAAGGTTGGACCAATAACCCTTTTTGGATTTTACGTGAATTGATCATGAATCAAGACTGGGGTTTACGTTCAATAGAAAGAAAAATGCAAGTGGACAATGCTAATTTCTACACCTTAGCAAAATATTGTGATTTTAAAGTCCCTACCTTCGACGGTAAACTTGCTCCACGATATACTTTTAATGAAGTTGTTCAGCAAAAAACTAAAATTAAAGAATATATCAATTATGTAGCTGGGGCTGTGCATACGACTTTGCGTGAAATTAATGGTGTTTATTATGCTTTTATGGATAAACCAAACACACCTAAATTTTTCGTAACGCCTGAAATGATTCTGCAGACTAATTTTCAATATAGTTCTGCTGATTTAGAGTCAAAATATAATTCAGTAAATGTTACTTTTCTCAATGCTGAGAATAACTATCAGCAAGATCGACGAACTGTAATTGATAATCCGTCAATTGAAAAATATGGGATAATCCCTTATGAATTTCAAGCTGTCGGTTGTACTAATGTTACGGAAGCAATTCGTCAAGCAGTTTATGCTTTATTAACCAACCGTGATGAAGACATTTTTACAACCTTCAACTTGCCACGGCTCGGACACTTGGTGAATATTTACGATCATTTCTATATTGCTCATAAAGAAAATGGTTGGGGAAATCACGCTCGTATTTTGCAATATGACACAGTAACCAGAACAGTTCATTTAAGAGACCCAATTTTTGAAGGGACTTACACCTTATACTATCACACCCCTTTTGGCATAGGCTCAGTTTCAGTACATAGTCAAGACCCTTATTCTTTAAGAATCTTAGGTGAATTTTTTGATAGTGAATATCTTCAAGAAGAAACCCCAATCGCTATCAGTGGTGGGGTCTATGGTCAACCAAAAGTGTTTCGAGTTTTAGGTATTATGCAAGATGACACCACAGGGGCATCAGGTGGTGAAGTGTTTGAGTTTAAAGCAGCAACAGTTTCTGAAAATAAATTTTTGGCTGTAGATAATGTTAATAATCCAGAACTTGTAAATTTAACATTCGATGTAACTGACACTATCTATAAGCGAGAACCAACTCCTACAGCACCAGAAAATGTTCGTTTACGATACAAAGACTGGTCATCATATAATGGTCAATTGGTTTATCAACTTTCCTTCAATACTGAAGTTAAAGCATATTACTATGACGTTGTCTGGGTAGATGAAACTACAGGTGAAAGAAGAAATAAACGAATTTTTGGACAGGGTGGAGAACTATTCCCAGCGTTTGATCGTGAAACCAATAAGGTCTCATTATTTATTACGCCATTCAATTCGAAAGGAGAAGCTGGTTATACAAAATATATTCGTGATATTGTACCTTATGTAGATGCAGAAACGAAATTACCAATCTTGCAAGGTATTGAGTCTGTAGGTTCAAGTATTAAAGTAAAATGGTCAGCTGAAACATCAGATATGTTCCCATACACCTTTAAATACTTTTCTTACATGACACCGAAAGAGACTGTGACAAATATTGTTCTGAAGCCAACGGATACTGAATATTCTGTACCAAACCAAGGTGAAGGTAAATACTCATTCCAATTGGTTTATGATCAGGACGGTTCTGGTTCTAAAATGTCTTCTGAAGTTTGGCATTATAATTCAACTACAAGTGGTTTCTATATCCAACCACAGATTAATAGCATAACTTCAAGTAAGAAAAATGAAGATGGTTCTTCCGCTTCTGGTACGAAAGTTTTCCCTCAATTAACTGTCACAGTTGCTGAGTGGATGACAAATAAAGATTTAAATCAATTAACCAATCCGTTTGCTATTCGTCATGAAAACACAGTCGGTGGTGGTGATTATGTCTTTTTATCTGGTGATTTCTATGTTCTTAAAACAGGAGATACTACAGCCAGAATTGTTATTTCTAAAGAGATTGAAGTTGGAGCCAATTTGCAAATCAGGGTTCAGAACCAATGGGGTACAACAACGTCACCTTGGTCAGAAGCTTTAGTTCCAGCAGCACCTACAACTTAAACTAAAAATAATAAAAAGCCCTCAATAATGAGGGCTTTTTATTATATGTTTTATGTATTCATCAAATCAGCATACTTATGAGCATCTTTTTTGAAATCAGCTGGTGGGTATTCCCATTCCCCAACAAGTGCTCCAATTTGATAGTTTGTTCCAGCAGTTTCAAAGAAGTTATCTAATGATGCTGAGAACAACATTGAAGCCCATTCTAATTCAAGAATATTCGATGTGCCGTAAATTGTTTCTACACCAATGTTCAATTTTTTAATACGAACATCGGCAAGCTGTTTCAAGAACATTTCAATTTGATCAACAGTTAGATCGTGCAATGGTCCACGCTTTAACACAGCCTTGGCATAATTCACACCACGTTGAACAGAATTTTTAAACATAGCAATAACTACATTTTGTAAATTCTCTAAACGATTGTTTTTATTAATAATTTCCTTATTTTCTTCAAGTTCTGTGTTGAAGAATTTAGTCAGAATAGTGCAATGATGATTTTCATCACGTGATGACCAAGACACAATTTCTTGACCCAGTGCTTTCATTTTACCAAAACGCTGGTCGTTTAAAAGCATCAAGAAAATACCATATAAACCAATGCCTTCCCCACAAATATGACGACATAAAGTGGTTAATCGTTGATATAGATCATCCGACTCTGCTTGTTGAATCATGAAATCATGCTGTTCTGCAATCTCGTCAATTGCTAACATTTCCGCATAACCAGTTTTTGGGAACCCTAACTGGTCAGGTAACATATCATAATTGTCAACATGAGTAAGTTCACGGTCAATGATTCTACCTATGACCATGCGTAGTTCAGGTTGACGATACCATTTGGCTAAGTTGTCAAAATAAGATTCAGCAACATCCACATCTGCTTGAACGAAGTAATTTAGCAAGAATTGGCGAGGTGCACGTTCTTCAGGAGTCATATTTCGCCAATCTGCAACATCTTCGTGCATGGTCCGAACTTCTTCTTTAGTCCAGTTCATGCGACGATGTTCTTCCGCAAAATCATAAGCCCATTGGTACTTGAACGGCTGATAATAAGGTCTTTTAGATGTTAAAGTTAATTCAGGCATGGTTTTACTCACAAGCTAGGCATTCTTCAAAAAGTTGTGGACGATCATAATCAATTGTATTAGCAATTTGAACATAATCAGCGAAGGCATCATTGTTATTTAAGGCTTCAGTACGGCAATAATAACGAGACTTCAAACCTTTAGCCCACATTTTAAAATGTAATGCGTTCACATATTTACGTGGAGTTTTAGGTTTAATAAATAGGTTTGTAGAGATCGCTTGACAAACAAATGGTTGAGCAGCTGCAGCATGTTCAACAACCCACATCTGATCAATTTCAAAAGCAGTTCTGGTGTACTTACGTTCATGGTCCGTAAATTCAGAAATTGCCTGAGTTGAACCATTTGAATCTTTAATTTTCTTGATGGTCTCTGGGTTATTGATGTTGTAGCGATCAAGTAAACGCACCACCGCTGGTTCAACAACTTCAAAAGTACCCGACTTGGTTTTTTGAGGGAAAATATTTTTGAAGCGTTTTTCCATTGCAGGGGAAATACCGCCAGCAATTGTAGAATTGGTTGCAGTAGGTGCAACAGCTAGAAGATGTGAATTACGTCTACCTGTACCTTGCATATCTGGGGCTTCGCCACGGGTTGCGCCAAGATTTAAAGAAGCTTTAACTGCAGACTCTTTAATCCACTTAAATGTTTCGTGTGTAATCGCCACGGCTTGGTTCGATTCATAAGCAATTTCTTTGCTCATTAAATAAGAGTCAAGACCCATTAAACCTAAGCCAATTGCACGTTCACGTTTAGCAGAATAAACCGCTTTTTTATAACCCATGATGTGTTTTTCAACAACATTTCGAGCCATACGTTCCACGATAGGTTCAATATCAATTAGCTCTTTATTGACTTTAGTAATTGCTTTAGATAAAGACTTTTCAGAGTCATCATCTGAGCCAAAGATTGCATCAGTTAAATCAGCACGAATAGTGTCACGAAGTTCTGTCCAGTGGAAATCTTTAGTACAAGCGTAAATGGCATTTTGAATAAAATATTCCAGTACGTTGTCTAAGAACTCAACCATGTCGGCAATAAATTGTTCATTCCCAAACCATTCGTCACGTTTAAGTTGGTTAACAGAAGAAAGACAACATACCGCAGTACGGAACTCATCAGTAGCTAATGTAATTTCAGTACAGATATTGACAGTGTTTACACGTAAGCCGAGAGCTTTTTGAACACTTGGCAGCATATCGTTCGAGTTATCAATCCAATGAATAAATGGACAGCCCATTTCAAATGGGTTTTCCATCATCATTTCCCAAAGATAACGAGCACGAATAACTTCTACAGTATTCCCTTGGTGATCAATTAAAGCCCAATCTGCATCTTCAATAACCGCATACATAAATGCATCAGATACGTTTACTGTTTGGAAAACATTTCGAGAGCGTTTATTGTTATCCCCTGTCATTTTACGAGATTCAATAAACTGAATAATTTCTGGATGGTTATCTCGGATTGAGCCACCGTACACACCACGACGATTATTACCTTGGTGTGTGGCAACAATCATACCATCAGTAACATGGAAAAATGGAATCAAACCACCAGTTTTAGAACCAGTTGTTGTCGTTGAATTAATTGGACGGAGATCACCCCAATATGCTTTATAACCACCACCGCCAGAAGCTAACCATAATTGTTCATAATAATGGAAACCAATTTGTTCACGTGAATCACCAACGTAACCTAAGAAACAAGAAATAGGTAATGCACCAAGGACCGATTCAAAACAATCTGGTGTAAAGTTTTTTGACCATTCTTCTGCAAATTTTGTACGCACTGGTGCGTTTGAAAGAACTGGTGAAGCAAAACCAACCCATTGGTTGCTGGCATAGCCGTACATTCGCAAAGCATGAGCTTCATTTGAAGCAAATGCTGTAGCTGTTCGCATGAAGTTTTGTTGTGGAGAGGTTTCGTTTGGTTTTAAATAACGATCTTTCAGTGTTTCCGTACCAAATGTTGTTAGTAAAGAATCACGTGAGTAATCTATATGTTGTTCAAGTAACATAGTTGTTTTTACCCATAGAGAAAACGGACGCTAAATTGCGTCCGTTTTTGTAGACTTTTATACCATATAATTTAATGGAAATTTAAGGTAAAAAACAGTCTTGACTTTAAGTTTATTCTTCTTCTGCAATTAAGATTGCTGCAGCAGCTAGATAATTAATAGCTCCATACAGCTCATTTAATTTAGCTTCTTTAGTTGATAACTGACCTGTTTCATGAGCTTTTTTAGCAGCTTGACCAAAGTTATAACCAGTGCCATATAAGCGACCTAATTCACAAATTGGTTGTTTATGGAATGGTGCATCACCAATTTGATGACGAGCATTACCTTTACCATTCTGTGCTTGGTCAAGGGCATTTTCTAAAACCCAGCCTAGCTTTTCATAACCAGAACGTACATTAAGCATCTCTGCTTTTTTGATAGTTTCTGTTTTTTTATCTGATTCACTCATTTGAGTAGTTCCTGTTTTATTGGTTGAGGATGAGATGCAATCTGCATTTTTATCAAACTAATTTAGGTTCTTCAATAGTTTTTCCAAATTCATCAGATTCAAAAATCTCACGATATTGTTTAAAACCTTTAAAGTTACGAGATTGACCATTTTTACTTTTCATAGCATAACCTTGATGTTCTAAAGGTGAAGCATGAATAGGCGTAGACTCAGCCAATTTCTTGAACGTATTCAATTCCTTAGCTGGTTTAGGTTCAACCCCTTCCTGTGTCAAGTAGCTTGTACGTGCACAACGAGCAGCAGATAATTTAGCTAAAAATTTAGGCTCACTCATATATTTAGCTAGTTCAGCCGAAGTAATATAAGGTAAATGCCACCCTAGAGCAATTTCACGATGTGAATTAGAAATCATTCTTGGCTTAGACTCAGCTAAAGCTTTTTGCATCATGTACGCCAAAGCAATAATTTCAGGCTGTGCATCATCATGTAAACGTAAGTCAAAGTAATTGTCAAAAGAAGAACTGGTCACAACTTGACGAATATACGTGTGTGGTTCCAACAAGCGGTTAGCCCATTGCTTATGCAGACCCCTTTTATGTAAAAACTTTACTGTTCCAAAAGTTACTACACGATGAATATACCAAGCGAGATGACAGAGTTTTGCCTTCCATTTTGGTAGTTCTTCTGCAGACTGCATTCCTGATTTATTCGCACCCCAGAATAAAGGAACCACTGGTGTACCACGTAACTCTTTAAGCATACGAAGTAAAGGAATAGCACGACTTGAGCCTGTGTTACGTGAAAAAATACGATGTGTATTTTGTTCCGCTAGAATGTAACGGGGAAAGAATAATTCAAAAGTGGTCAGCACCGCACCTGTTTCCAAGCACTTAGAAAACTCAATCACTTTTGCGTACATAGGCATCATTGAACCAAACTGGTCAACATGTGCCTTAATACGTTCTACATTAATAGATTTATTTTGATTGTTTTGCATTATGCACGTGTTCCAGCAAGTTTATTTAGGTGATTACGAAGGTCTTCTAAATTAATATCATTTAGAGAAGTGTCTTTACCTAATTCACAAATACTTTGCACAAAGGCTTCAGCAACAGCTGGTGTAATCATTGTGCCTAAACCAGTTAGGTTTTCTGAGGTTTCAATCACAACATCTGGAATTGGCTCAAATGCTGCATCAATGAAGTTAACTGATTTCACAAATTTATTTGGAGCATAGTGATTGCCTTTAACATCCCATTGATCTTTATTAATACAGACCACTGGGTATAAATAACCTTGAAATTCAGGTAAATCTAAATAAATAGTTTTAATTTCTGTTTCAATACCTAAGTCAGTGTATTTATCAACAGTAGCGTAGGCTTCTTCAATTGTTTGAGGAATACGTGTCATGTTGTAGGCACACATTGTTTTAAAGTCATCATCAAGGTTAATACCTTCAATGTGACCTTGTTGACCAAAAGCGAGTAAAACAATATCACAAACAGCGTCACGGACACCGTCTAGGTCTCCTGCTGCTGCAGCCAATTTTCCTTCTTCTAATTCAGATTCAATCAAGTTAAATTGGTTGATAATTGTTTGAGCTAAAGGTGTTTTAACTGGTGTACGCCCAGCACGTAGGTTGATAAATTTAGAAAGATAGGCAGCACCCATACCTTTGATTAAACTTAAATTTTCTGAAAAATTGACAGGCAGTTGTTTATACATGGTTTAGTCCTCAGACATGATTAATAAATTTAGGTTAAAGAAAACACCACTTAAAAAGTGGTGTTTAGTTTTGTTAGGTTAATCAGTTAATTCTACTTTGTCAAATAAAATAAACTCAGATTGTTGAAGCCCATAGCTTCCGTCGTTCTTTTGAAGTAACCCAGTGACTATCCACTCTAAGACTGAAGCATTTTGTGTTGTTATTAAAGGTTTTAGTTTAATTTGAACTACCTTTATTTTCTTCCCTGCAGCTTTTTCAGGAATGTTTTTAGTGTGGTAATAGTGTCTAGGGACAAACCCTTTATTCACTAAATCCACTATATTGTTTCGATAACTGTCAGGAGAATTATCGAAAACACGAGCCATTTTTGGGTTTAAAACAATAGTTAATTCTTGACCAAGTAAATGTTTTGGTGCAAATGAATCAATATCCGTTTCCAATTGTTTTATATCAGACTCTTTCCCAACTATTTCTGCTTTTAATTCAGAAATTTCTGATAATCGTGACTTTACTTCTTTTAGTAATGAAATCAATGTGTTAGACATTTTAATCTTCTCGCTGTGATTTGTTGAACATAGGGTAAATTAATGAAACGCTTTCAGGAATAACACCACCCCCTTCTGGGTGAGGGTCATGAGCTAAACCATGTTTTGTGTAAATCACAGCATGACTATAGCCACGTGGGGATTTACCTCCAACTAAGAAATAACCTTCAATCATCCCAATAGTTTCCAAAACATTATCGGAATCACCTAAATGAATCATTCCAAAATTATTTTGATTTAACCATTGGTGTACGTTATTCCAAAAAATATTAACCCCTTCTGGGTCAGTTTGAGAACAACCATCTGGTGTTCCTATATGAAAATCCATTACTTGATTAATATTTAATTCAAGTAGTGAAGCAATACATGCTGTTAAGCAATTACCTTTTGAACCAAATTCGGTTTGCATTACTGGTTTCATTGTGACTCCTTAAACCTCAATAAAATTACTTACACGTTCAACTTCCAAATCACGATGACTGATCAAAATGATTTGTTTCATTGAACCCTTTAACATGTCGTACAGAGCATCCAGTACGTTTTGACCACGTTCGTTACGCATAGAAGCATCTACTTCGTCAGCCATAAAAATAGGAAAAACATGGTTAGTTAATACCTGACCTAAAGCCATTCGTAAACTTAAATGACCTAAAGCACGACCTGAGATAGATAAAGCTTCAATAGGTTCGTTGTTCACTAAAATATCCATGTTATCTGTCAATTCAACCTTATTATGTTTACCCTCAGACATACGAACCATCCATTGGGTAGCCACAGAGTTTACACTCGGTAAAATAGCGGTTTTAATTTGTTGCTTATATTCATTCAAAGCAGCAATATTTAATTGTTCAAGATCAACATCAGCCTTGGCTTTAGCATATTGTTTAGCCCAGTTTTCGTACTTTTCAAGATCAGAATCATAATCTGACCATTGTTTTTTATTTGCTTCATATTTAGCAATATCAGCAACCAATTGGTCGATCTCAAGTTTCCACTGATCAAGCTGGTCATCACCAACGAATGGTTCTAGCGAATCCTTGGTGTTTTTCCACTGCTCAATTTCACGTTGATTATCTTGCCACTTTTTAAAATTTAAAATAGCCTGACGGTGTGCTTCGATTTGACTCGGCGCATACCAATCTGCATATTGTTCAATTTCTTTTTCACGAACTTTAAAGTAATCAGTAAGTTTGGTGTATTCACTTTTCCAAGAATCGTGAGCAGCTTTAGACTTTTCATAAGTCGAAATCGCACTAGACACTTCACTATGTTTTTTAAGCTGTTCTTCTGTGTACCAATTAGTATTTAATTGATCTAATTCAGCTTCTAATTTTGCCTTATCAGAAGTCAATTTTTCACGTTCAGCTTCACGTTTATCCACAATTTCATTATGTGCTTTCATTGAAGCACTTGAGATGGAAACTGAACTCACTTCTTCTGGTACATGACTATAGTGTTCAGCTAAAGCATCTTGAGCCAAGAAAACTTCTTTACCACAATGGTTACAATTGATAAAACCATTTGATTTTAATTTATTAACTGCTAACCAGTCTGAGTATAAATTTTCCTGATCTTCTGTCTCCTTAATTTTTTCTAATGAATATCGCTGTTGCACATCAGGAATAGAAAAAAGCTTATCCTTTGTAAAGGCTAAGGCAGAGACTAGACTTTGACGATCACCACGTTTTTTAATGATCTCAGCTTCTGTCAAACCTTCAATAAACCCTTCACGACTAGGTTCTGGCAAAAGCTCTGGCTCAACCATACTTTCAAACTGTTGACGAGTTTTCACCAATTCGCCATTCAAAAAATTAATCTGAGTCTGAGTCTCAGCAATTTTTTGTTCAGTCAAACCATCAATAAAACCAGAAACATCCCCCTGTTCAATTTCAACAGGTTTATTTTCTTCTAATTTTTGATGTTGAGTTCGCAAAGATTCTTGAACAGCAATATTCTTTTTAAGCTCATTATTAATTTTATGGTGGCAACCATCAATTAATTCTTGAACATTCGGGATTCTGTCTTCTGCAACATTGGTTGGTTGAGAAACTTCCGTGATCTGAATATTACTTTTAATTCGATTAAGCATAGTCAGTTCATTTTTATGTTCAGCAATCACAGCTTCTACTGCAGTTAAACCAACCACGTTATCAATAGTTCGCTTACGTTCAGCTGGCTTTAATGTAGACAAGTAGTTAATTGAATCTTGTGAACTATAGTTAGAAACCATAAATACATTTCGGCTATAACCTAGTATTTTCCTAATTTCAGCATCAACTGGTTTAATTCCCGATGCAATGATTTGTTCGTCACTGCAGCGAATGAGTTGTGCTTTTTTAATGGTTCGCTCAACACGATAAGTATCACCGTTAATGGTAAAAGAAGCATCCACCCCAAGATTAGAATTATACATTCCAACAGGAAGACGGAGAGCCACATTACCATGTAGAGCAAAGTCAATAGCTTCAAGAATAAGACTTTTACCAGCTTCATTTTCACCTCTGATAAGATTAAGACCTTCTGTAAAATTGAAGGTCTTATTGTGATGTTTGTACCAATTTTTCATTAGAACAGAGTGAATCATTCCTCAACCCCTTTCTCTTTAATTTCTGACCATAGTTGCTTGGACATGTCATCCAGTAAACCCACACGTTTTGCTGAAGCGTCCCAAATTGACTTTGCATCGTATGACTCAATCACCACTTGGTCTATATCTTCAATTTCTAAATTGTTTTCAACCCGATTCACTTGCAGACTAATACAATCTACTTCTGGTAGACCTTCAATGTCGTCTGTGTAAATTCGAACGTGTTTGTCCTTTAGATTTTCTAATCCAAAGGTCAGCATTTCATCTAAACTTTTAAAAGTGATGAAATGGTTACATTCAGGGTCTTCTGCATGTGTATAAGGCAGCATTGAACCAGTGCCGATAACCTGTAGACCTTTATCATGAAATTGATATGGTTTGTGCTCATGTCCAGACACGACACATTCCACACCTTTTTCAATCAAAAAGTCATAAGGGATTACGTTGGAGTCGTCACCATAGCTAACCCGATCAAGATGACACACAACCATTCGGATTTTGTTAAACCCTGCTTCCAGTGCTTGAACATAAGATACGGCAACACTGTCATGGATATTCCATCCAACAAAAAGGATTTGTGAACCATCTTCAAGTGTATGCACCAACCATCGTTTAATGAACTTAACGGTAGTTGATTCTTCAAAAAACTTAGCCAGTAAGTCCCAAGAAGTAGGTTCTGTAATAGACTTACTATCATCATGATTTCCAGATAAGATAAATAGTGGTTCTATATTATCATTTTCATAGTCTTTAAGTAGTTGATATGACTTTAAAACATCATTAATAGACACCACAGACTTATCAAACCAGTCCCCTGCTTGGCAGCGAATAAATTCAGCAACATTATTAGGTTTAAAAGTTAATTTTTCAGTTAAAACTTGATACTGTAAAGCTTCATATTCACCTCTACGAGTAAGTAACACATTGTTTTTAAAGGTTTTTCCTAAATGCGTATCACCAATGAATTGAAGCTCTGCACCATGAAAGTTTATTACAGGGTTACGCTCAAGCATGGTCATCCCCTTCAACTGGTTTTACTTTTTGACCTTCTGAGAAACCTAGTTTGAAAATATCAAAAACAATTTCATTATACATATCAACATAATTGTCTGTTTTTGGGTTCACACTAAAATTATGTGGGTTCGCCAATTGGAATACGTTTTCTACAGAACCTTGTTTAAGTTTTTCTTCAAGTATTTCACGTAGTTCAGCATTTGTTAATGTAGACATTTTTGGTTCCTTAAATTTGGGTGTAAAAAACGAGTAACCTAAAAAGGTTACTCGTAGAATTTCTTGTCGGGTAAATTCTTATCTTCAAAAGTACCCGACAATATTTTTTGTGTCAACCATTTATTCTATAATCGCTAAAATATCTGGTTCTTTAATTAAAAGATACTCTTTACCTTCATGATTTATTTTTGCACCAGCGTATTGCCCAAAAGTAACCAAATCGTTTACCTGAACAGTAAACTGGTGTTGATCTGAGCCAAGGGCTAATACACGCCCAGTCTGTGGCTTATCCTGAGCCGAAGCCACTAAAACAATACCGCCTTTAGTTGTATCTTCAACATCCTCAAGAACAACCAAAACACGATTACCCATTGGGCGTAATAAAACATCAGGTGTGGTTTTTGTAGAGTCCATGATTAATCCTTACGACTTAAAGTTTCTTTAATACCTTGTTCACTTACATAGTAACCTAGATTATCTATGCTTTCTTTCAACCAATCGAGCTGAAAAATACAGTCTGCAGAAGCGTTATGTGCATCTTTTCGACCTTTATGAGCCTTCTTAACTTTTTCAAAAGCAGCCCAATAACTTTCCACTGCAATATGTTGAGTCATGTGATAGTGATTCAACACATAATGGGTGTTTTTCAATGCCGATGTAATGTAGCTGGCAACATCTACAACTTTACGAAAATGAAATGGGCTAGGCACATTACTTTCAACAAACAAACCATCAATAAAAGGGTAATCGAATGCTGTAGGTTTAGCCCAAAACACAGACTCAGCAAATTTATTATCCACTCTACAATGTTGGCTTATCCAATCTGAAAAAAGATTTAATTGATCTTTTAAAGGTGGTGCTTTACTTACACCCCCAAACACAATCGGAGCCACTGCTTCTTTATCTTTCGATTGCCACCATTTTACTGTACCAGCATCTGCTTGACGACCCAAAACCATTTGGTCAGCTAAAGGTAAAAAACATTCAAAAGCAATAACTTTACCTTCTGCATCCACCTCTGGTTCAAATGTGTCTGGGTTAAATAACACAGCAGCAATTTGAAGAACATGGTGTTTATTTGGTAATGTCCCTAATGTTTCACAATCGACCATGAAGTGTCGATAATGTTTTTCAGTAATAGTCATGTAATGCTCCTGTTGTCCAAGGGTATTGTTCAATGATTTCCATTGAGATTGATTTTTTCCCAGCGTTGATGCAACTTAAAATTTCAATTGCTGGAACTAAAAATATTTTCTCTGTGCTCAATATATGAAAGACCACATAGTAAGGTTGCTTTAATTGTGCTGCCCTAACCATTCCCTGCAGTTGACCTTTTCTAAAAGAACTCGAAAATGAAAAACTACTCTTTGGTTTTTCAGTCTCTTTACATTCAAGATAAAAAATTGCCGATTTTTGGTTAGAAATATCCCGACTCAAGATTACGATAAAATCACTTGGTCGGGTATCTTCATACTTTCCAGTGTCATATTTGTCAGGTAGTCTTTGAATATCGACTGCTGTTCTATAGCACTGGCGAAGCATTTGAGTTGTTTTTAACTCTGTGGCTTTACCACTAGACATGAAATCTCCTTTTAATAGACTCGTTGGGCTTGCGCTTTAACTCGTTTTTCATAATCTTCACGGCAATCCATATCGCAAAATAATTGTTCTGGTTGAAGTTTTTCATCACAGTTTAAACAAAAACCTGTAGGTTGAACTCTTACATTTTGCTTACGCACGTTATTCATGGCTTGTTGGAAATGCAATTCTATTGTTTGCTGTTCCAAATCATCTTCACGTTCACTCATTACTTTATCCAAAAGGGTTATAAAGGTTGTAAAAAGGTTGTAAAAAACCCACACAAATTAATGTG
>Ga0114984_1000015_pt1 | contig 72036 bp, 73 predicted proteins | sample Shrwel1BS1Day1_FD_96987 | JGI IMG/M metagenome (GOLD analysis project Ga0114984, IMG submission 96987) | Subsurface microbial communities from deep shales in Ohio, USA - Utica-3 well 1 S-1-Day1 | ecosystem: Environmental > Aquatic > Deep subsurface > Shale gas/oil reservoir > Produced water/Flow...
GGCCGCCAACACCAAGGTGGGCAACTTCGTCGAGACCAAGAAAGCCGTGGTGGGCGAGGGCAGCAAGATCAATCACCTGAGCTACGTGGGTGATGCCTCCCTGGGTCGTAATGTGAATGTGGGTGCAGGTACCATCACCTGCAATTATGATGGTGTGAACAAGTACCGGACCGTGATCGGCGACGGTGTCTTCGTGGGGTCCAATACCTCCCTGGTCGCGCCGGTTACCATCGCCCCGGAGGCGACCATTGGTGCCGGTTCCACCATCACCCGGGATGTGGCAGACAGCGAACTGGCCGTGGCCCGTGGCCGCCAGCGCAACATCTCCGGTTGGGAAAAACCGAAAAAAGCATAAACGAACGATCAGCGAACAGGTGACAACAGCATGTGTGGGATTGTAGGAGCGGTTTCCGAACGGGACGTCCAGGGTATTTTGCTGGAAGGACTGCGCCGCCTTGAGTACCGGGGTTATGACTCCGCGGGTATGGCCGTCATTGACGGCAAGCATGAAGTGCAGCGCGCCCGGGAAGTCGGCAAGGTTGCGGCCCTGGCCGAGGCCATCGAGGCCAATCCCCTGAGCGGTCAACTGGGCATCGCCCACACCCGCTGGGCCACCCACGGCGAGCCGTCCCAGCTCAATGCCCACCCGCACATGTCCGGTGACCGCCTGGCCATTGTCCACAACGGCATCATCGAGAACTACCAGGAGCTGCGTGAGGAGCTGAAAGCCGATGGCTTCGAGTTTACCTCCCAGACTGATACTGAAGTGGTCGCCCACCTGATCGAGAAGAATTACCGGGAACTGGGTGAACTGTACGCTGCGGTGAAAGCCGCGATTGCCCGCCTGCGCGGTGCCTACGCCCTGGCGGTCGTCCATGCTAACGAGCCGGATCACCTGGTGGTATGCCGGGAAGGCAGCCCGCTGGTAGTGGGTGTGGGCATCGGCGAGAACTTCATCGCATCGGACCAGCTGGCCCTGCTGCCGGTGACCGACCGGTTCATGTTCCTGGAAGAAGGCGACATGGCTGATATCCGCAAGGACCGGATCGAGATCCACGACCGTGAGGGCACACCGGTCGAGCGTCAGATCACCCGTTTCGAGCATGGTGCCGATTCCGCCGACAAGGGCGAGTACCGCCACTTCATGCTCAAGGAAATCTACGAACAGCCGAAAGTGATCAAGGCCACCATGGAAGGCCGGCTGACCGATTCACGGGTGCTGGAACAGGCCCTGGGTACCGATGCGGCCAACCTGCTGGAAAACGTTCGCCATGTCCAGATCATCGCCTGCGGCACCTCCTATCACGCCGGCATGGTGGCCCGTTACTGGATTGAGGAACTGGCCGGCGTGCCCTGTTCCGTGGAAGTGGCGTCCGAATTCCGCTACCGCAAGCACGTGATCCAGCCGGACACCCTGTTCCTGTGCATTTCCCAATCCGGTGAGACCGCAGACACCCTGGCCGCCCTGCGCCAGGCCAAGCAAGCCGGCTTCCGCGCTGCGTTGGCCATCTGCAACGTGCCGGGCAGCTCCCTGGTGCGGGAGTCGGACCTGGTGATTATGACCCAGGCCGGTCCGGAAATTGGTGTGGCCTCCACCAAGGCCTTTACTACCCAGCTGACTGCACTGCTGATCTTCACCCTGGCTCTGGCCCGTCACAATGGCCTGAGCGCAGAGCGTGAAGCCGACATCGTGCAGGCCATCCATCAGCTCCCGGGTCAGGTCAACGATATCCTGGCCCTGGACGGTGAAATCCAGGAGCTCTCCAAAGCCTTCATGGACAAGCACCACAGCCTGTTCCTGGGCCGGGGCTCCCAGTTCCCGGTTGCCCTCGAAGGCGCCCTGAAGCTCAAGGAAATCTCCTACATCCACGCCGAGGCCTACCCGGCCGGCGAGCTCAAGCACGGCCCCCTGGCCCTGGTGGACAGCGAGATGCCGGTGGTGACCGTCGCCCCGAACAACGACCTGGTGGAAAAGCTCAAATCCAACCTGGAGGAGGTGCGGGCCCGTGGCGGTGAACTGTTTGTGTTTGCCGACAAGGCGGCGGATGTGAAGTCCGAGGAAGGCGTTCACGTGATGCAGATCCCGTCTGTGCACGAGATCACCGCACCGATCGTGTACACGGTGCCCCTGCAATTACTGTCCTACCATGTGGCGGTGCTCAAGGGTACCGACGTGGACCAGCCGCGGAATCTGGCGAAGAGTGTGACGGTGGAGTAATTTCACCGTCATGGCAATAATGGCCGGGGTTCGGCATGAAAACGCTGCCAATTCAAGCATTTTCAAGCCGAACCATTAAAATTATAAATAAATTCTGCTTATTTTTTCGCCTGCCAGCAGGCCAGAACTGTGTAGTCCTCTCTTGTTCTTTTCTCTACCTTTTGAGTATTCGGCTTATAAACGCAGGTTAATTTTAAAAAATTTAGGAAAATCGCCTGCGAAATGGTCGATTTCAAGAATTTTCACTAAAAAATCTACGGTAGTATTTTAAACGTATGCTCTCCGCACATAGCGGATGCTATGTAAGCATATCGATTTCGCAATAAATGCTCATAAAAGAACAAGAGAGACAAACTATGATTCGTAAACTTGCAACGCTAGTATTCGCTTGTGCTGCGTTCACCTCCGTAAGCGCGACAGCCGATCAGCTGGACACCGTGATTCAACGAGGCACACTGAACTGTGGTGTGGTTCTCGATTTCCCACCAATGGGTTATTTCGACGAAAACAACGAACCGGCGGGTTTCGACGTCGATTATTGTAACGATCTGGGTGAAGCACTCGGCGTGGACGTGAATGTCCTCAACCTCACCTGGGGTGACCGGATCCCCTCCCTGATTTCCGGCAAGACCGATGTTGTAATCGGTTCCACCTCCGATACTCTGGAACGTGCCAAGACCGTTGGCTTTACCTACCCGTACTTCGTCTTCAAATTCCAGGTGATTTCCCATGAAGACAAGAGCATAAAGTCCTTTGCGGACCTGAAGGATCTCAAAGTCGGTGCAGCGCTCGGAACCACCTACGAAACCGAATACCTGGCTTATGCCGATAAAATGGGCTGGGGCAGGGACAATTACACCTCGTTCAAATCTGAAAACGATGCTTTCCTCGGTCTGTACCAGGGCAAAGTCGACGCCATCATTTCAACCAACACCAACATCGCTACCAAGTTACGGAGCGAGGAATTCGAAGACTTTGTCGCCGGCCCCTACGTTCCCAACTACGACGATGTTGTAGGCATCATTGCCAAACGGGATGAAGTCGCCTGGATCAACTACCTGAACCTGTTCCTGATTCACCAGATCCGCGACGGCAACATGAACAAAGCTTACAACAAGCATTTCGGTGTCGACGCGCCTGCCGAACTGATCCAGTCCCTGAGAGACAACAAGTAAGCGCTGATTGGCGGCCGCCCGGCAGGGGGGTCGCCATGGCTCGTCTTACGGGCCAGGCGCAAGTTCCTGTATGCCCTGGCTCAGACTTCTGATCGCGGCTATCAATCAGCGTGGGTCGAGTTTCCTTCCATTCTAAGAAAATGGCCAAGGTATGGACTACGAATTTCACTGGAACGTTGTGTTCCAGAACATGCCCCAGCTGCTGAACGGTGCCTTCGTTACCCTGCACGTCTCCGTTCTAGCCATGCTTCTGGGCGTTGTGATCGCAATATTGTTGGCGATCGCCAAAATGAATAACACCAAATTCTTCAGCCAGGTTGCTACGGTGTGGGTCGAGATCGCCCGGAATACGCCGGCACTGTTCCAGATCTACATGGCCTATTTCGGCCTTGGGGCGTTTGGCATACATCTGAGCCCCTATGTAGCGGTACTGAGCGCACTGGTCTTCATCAATGCGGGCTACCTCACGGAGACGTTCAGGGGTGGTTTCCAGTCAATTCCGAGCACCCAGTACAGCGCCTCCAAATCCCTGGGTATGACCAGCATCCAGAGCTACCGATACATCATCCTTCCGCAGATGCTCAGACGCATCTACCACCCGATGACCAACCAGTTTGTCTGGTCCATCCTGATGAGCTCGTTGGGTATTCTCGTGGGCATGAGTGAGCTGTCTGGCACGACTCAGCGGTTGCAGTCACTGTCGTTCAGAACGCTGGAGTTCTTCATCGTGGCTGCGGTTATGTACTTCGTCATCACCAAGCTGGTGTTGTTCGGGTCATCACTGCTTGCTCGTCGACTCTTCAAGGGGGAAATCTGATGAATTCCTTATTCACACCCCTGTCCTGGAGCGATAGCGGACTGATCCTGACCGGTGTCTGGAATACCATCATTATCTCCGTTGTCGCGATCGTGGTGGGCACTGTACTGGGTTTGATCGTCGGTTTTCTGCGTGCCGAGAGCAACAAGGCCGTCAACGTCCTTTTCGGTAGCGTGCTGGACGTGCTCAGGAGTGTTCCCCTGATCATCCAGCTTATCCTGTTCTCCACCTTTGTCGGTGCGATGGGGAACCCGTTGGCGCCGTTTGTTGCGGGCTCCATCGTACTTTCGCTGTACACCATGGCCTTCATGAGCGAGGTATTTCGCAGTGGCTTCGAGAGTGTCAGCCCCTCGATGCAGATAGCTGCGCGATCGCTCGGTATGACCAAGTGGCAAACCATCTACCACATCCGGTTACCCATTGGTTTGCGTGCCGTGTTCCCGTCCTGGCTGGGTGTCTCGCTCAGTGTGATCAAGGACTCGGCCCTGGTCTCGGTCATCGGTTACATGGAATTGCTGCGCACCTCGGAGCAACTGATTTCAAGAACCCAGCAGCCGCTCGAGATCCTGATAGGTGTTGGTATCTTTTACTTCATTATTTCGTACCCGCTGTCCCACTACGGCCGGTATGTAGAGAGGAAAATGGCAATATGATCAGCGTACAGAATGTCCATAAATCCTTTGGCGATCTTGAAGTACTGAAAGGCGTCAGCCTTGATGTCAACAGAGGGGAGGTTGTGAGCGTTATCGGGGGTTCCGGTAGTGGCAAGTCGACCCTGCTGTACTGCATCAATGCCATTGAGCCGATCAACTCGGGTAAAATTCTGGTTGATGATGTGGATGTCCATGCCAAAGAGACCAACAAGGACAAGTTGCGCCAGAAACTGGGCATGGTTTTCCAGCAATGGAACTCCTTTCCTCACATGACGGTGCTGGAGAACGCGGCGCTTGCCCCCCGGATCGTCAAGAAAATGAGCAAGGAAGAGGCGATCGAAATCGCCAAAAAGGAGCTCGAGCACGTTGGCCTGGGTGACAAGCTGGACGTTTACCCCACCAAAATGTCCGGCGGCCAACAGCAGCGCCTGGCAATCGCCCGCGCCCTGGCCATGAAGCCCGATTACATGCTGCTCGATGAGGTGACCTCCGCGCTCGACCCGGAGCTGGTCGGCGAGGTTCTGGACACCCTGCGTCTGTTGGCGGAAGAGGGAATGACCATGATCTGCGTGACCCACGAAATGGGCTTCGCACGGGACGTCTCGGATCGAGTGGCGTATTTCCACCAGGGCGTTATTGCCGAGATTGGCGAGGCCAGGCAGGTGATTACCGATCCGCAAAACCCGCTCACCCAGAAGTTCCTTTCAAAAGTGCGCTAGAAAGTCGCCACAGGCGTGGCGCTGGTTGGGGAGCTTGTGGACCCGGGCTCCCCGACCAACTTTCCAGCCTGAGGAGGGTGGGGACCAGCCAGCTCGACAGGTAGCTTTGTCAGTCTATGAATATCAGATCCCTCGAAACCTTCTACTGGATTGCCAAGCTGGGCAGCTTCCGGGCGACGGGCGAAAAGCTCTATGCCTCCCAGCCCACCATTTCGGCCCGTATTTCCGGCCTTGAGGACGAGCTCGGTGTCGAGTTGTTCGACCGCTCCGGCCGCAGCGCGGTACTGACGGCAAAAGGACGGGAGTTGCTCATTTATGCTGAGAAAATTCTGGAACTTCACCGGGAATTGCTGGAAAAGGTGGCGGATCCGGAGTCCATCCACGGCACCATCCGGCTCGGGGTGGCGGAGACCATTGCCTACACCTGGCTGCCGAAACTGATCGAGCGGATCAACGAGACCTATCCGGCGATCAACCTTGAGCTGGATGTCGATATCTCCGTCAATCTTGCCGAGAAACTGATCAAACGGGAGGTGGACATCGCCTTCCTGATTGGCAATGTTCGGCATGAGGATTTTGTCACCAAGCCCTTCTACAGCTATTCCCTGACCTGGGTTGCCAGCCCGAAAATGACTCTGCCCGAGGACCCGCTCAGCCTGTCGTCGCTGGCACGGATTCCGATCATCACCTACCCGCGCATGAGCGAGCCTCACGCCCATATCCGTTCACTGGTCCATCCCGTGGGGCGTTCCATCCAGATTCATTCCAGCTCGTCGCTTTCGACCATCATCCGGATGACAGTGGACGGTATTGGCGTCAGCGCTTTGCCCAGGGAGATCGTGATCAGTGAGCTGGCGTCCGGCAAATTGCGGGAATTCCGGGTGGAGGCGACGGTTCCGGATCTCGTGTTCAACGTCTCCTACATGACGGCTCCCGGGGCCCATGTGGTTCGCGCCGTGGCAGATCTGTCGCTGTCGCTGGTCGCTTCTGAAAAGAACTAAAAAACTGTTTCTTGCAACTGATCAGGTTTTTCGATCAGTTAAGATCCTTATTATCAATTGGAATTGATCATTGTTTTCGCCTTAACTTAAGTAGAAACCAGTACAAGGCGAAAAAATGACCAAATCCAATGCTTCCCCCGCTCAAGCGGTCCGTCGCCGGGCCCGTGATGGTAGCCTGACCAGTCCAACGGCCGGCTTGGCCAACGGCTTCGTTCAGGTCAACCTGGTCATACTTCCCGAGGCCCAGGCCAATGGGTTCCTGAGGTTCTGTCAGGCCAATCCGAAGCCGTGCCCCTTGATTGCTGTCAGCGAGCCCGGCCAGCGCGGTTGTGAGATCCTGGCCGACGACCTGGATATTGCCCGCGACGTGCCGTCCTACCGTGTCTACCGTGATGGCGAATTGTCTGAAACCCTTCCGGATGTCTCCGGCCTCTGGCGGGATGATCTGGTGACTTTCGCCCTGGGCTGTTCGTTCAGCTTCGAGCACGCCCTGGTGCAGAATGGCGTGGCCGTGCGTCATATCGACGAAGGCCGCAACGTGCCCATGTTCAAAACCTCGATCCCGCTCCAGACCGCCGGCGGTTTTGCTGGCCGGATGGTGGTATCCATGCGGCCGTTCCGGGCAGCCCAGGCCATCCGCGCCATCCAGATCACCACCCGTTATCCACAGGCCCATGGCGCTCCGGTGCATCTGGGCGATCCCGCCCTGATCGGCATCTCCGATCTGGCGCATCCGGACTACGGCGATGCGGTTTCGGTCCATACTGATGAGATCCCGGTCTTCTGGGCCTGCGGCGTCACACCCCAACAGGTGCTGATGGATGCTGGCGTTCCATTCGCGATTACCCACAACCCGGGCTACATGCTGGTAACCGACATTCCCGAAAGTTACGTGGCCCTGCTGTAAAACCGAACGACAACAAAGAGAAGAGGAACCATCCCATGATCAACAAGACGCATCTTACCTCCGCTGTCGCTGCCGTTACCCTGGCCCTGGCCGGTCAGGCCTCCGCCCAGGAGATCGACGAGACCAGTATTTCCTACGTCGGCAGCTGGAGTAGCCTGTCCCTGTACCAGAACTTCGAAAAGCCGTTCTGGAGTGAGCATATTCCCGAGGCTTCCGGCGGAAACATTTCCACCGAAGTCACCACCTTTGACCAGATGGGCCTGGGTGGTGGCGAGGTTTACCGCCTGATGGCGCAGAACGTTATCGAGGTCACCTCCACAGTTGCCGACTACGCGGTGCAGGATGCGCCGGAGCTCGAGGGGCTGGATATGCCCATGATGGCACCGGACGTGGAAACTGCCCGGAAGATTGCCGAGGCCTACTGGCCGGTTCTGGATGACGCGTTCAGCGAGCGATTTGACGGTGCCAAGGTGCTGGCGGTGGTCCCGTACCCGTCTCAGGTGGTGTTCTGTAATACCGAGATCAGTGGTCTGTCCGATCTGGCCGGCAAGAAAGTCCGGGCCAGCGGGCGCACCACCGCGGAGTTCCTGGAAGCATTGGGGGCTGAAGGCATCACCCTGAACTTCAGCGAGGTTCCGGGCGCACTGCAACGTGGCGTTATCGACTGTGCCGTTACCGGCTCCCTGTCCGGCTACAGTTCCGGATGGTATGAGGTCTCTACCCACCTGTACCCGTTGCCGGTGGGTGGCTGGGACCACGTGGTTACCGCCATGAACGGCGACAAGTGGCAATCCCTGTCGCCTGAGACCCAGGAGTGGCTTCTGAAAGAAGTGGAGGAGAATTACGAAGAACCGGTGTGGTCCTCTGCTGTTGCCGAGACCAAAGAGGGCATTGCCTGCCTGACCGGTCAGGGTGAGTGTTCCCGGGGTGACCCCGGCAACATGGTCCTGGTGGAGGCGACCGAGAGCGATTTCGAGCAGGTCTCCCGCCACCTCGAGGAGAAACTGCTGCCGAACTGGGCTGCCCGGGTTGATCAGCGTTGGGTGGACCGCTGGAACGAGACCATTGGCAGCGTCACTGGCCTGAAGGCCTCCAAATAACCCCGCATAACCTTCCAGAGACAGAGAACGGGCCGGTGGTAGCCGGCTCCGTTCCGGAGAGCACTATGTTGGAACAGGTAACGTCCGGGCTCGACCGGATTCTTCAGGGCGTGCGGACCGGCTCGCTTTGGCTGGCCCGGGCCGGCGGCATTCTGATTCTTCTGACGGTGATCCTGGTGACCATTGAGGTACTGTCCCGGCAGTTTTTCGGGCGTTCGAACGTCCATGCCACCGAGATCACCGGCTATGTCATGGCGATCAGTGCCAGCTGGGCCTTTGCCTACACACTGATGCGTAAGGCCCATATCCGGATCGATGCGCTGTACCTGAAATTCCCGGTCAGTGTCCGTGGTGTGCTGGACCTGATTGCTTTGCTGTCCCTGGCTCTGTTCTGTGTGCTGGTGGTGGGTGCCGCGTTTGGTGTCACCGAGCATTCTTTCAGCGCCGGCGCCCGGGCCAACACGCCCCTCGGAACACCGGTGTGGATCCCCCAGGCCCTGTGGTTGCTTGGCCTGGTCTGGTTTTCCATCGCCGTGGTGTTGATGTCACTTCGGGTCTTTCTGGGCTTGATTGCCGGCCATGCGGAGGAGGTCCAATGGCTGGCGGGCAGCCCGACCCTGGATGAACAGATCAGTGATGAGAAAGGGGAAACCAACTGATGATTCTGATAACCCTGCTGGTGCTGCTGGTCCTTCTGCTTCTGAGTGTTCCGGTTGCCGCCACTCTGATCGTGCTCGGACTGTTTCTCGATGAATTTTTCTCGCCGTTTCCCCTGGTCAACGCCATGGGGGACGTATTGTGGTCAGCGTCCAACAGCTTTCTGTTGATCGCCATTCCGCTGTTTATCCTGCTGGGTGAGATCCTGGTGCGTACGGGGATTGCCAAGGGTACTTACCGGGCCCTGGAGAGCTGGCTGTCCTGGTTGCCCGGCGGTCTGCTGCACGCCAACGTCGGCACCGCCACACTGTTTTCCGCGACCTCGGGCTCCAGTGTTGCCACGGCTGCCACCATTGGTACCGTCGCCATTCCCCAGGGTAAGGAAATGAACTACGACCCCAGGTTGTTCACCGGCTCGATCGCCGCCGGCGGGACTCTGGGTATCATGATTCCGCCGTCCATCAACCTGATCGTCTATGGCTTCCTGACCGAAACCTCGATTCCCCAGCTGTTCGCCGCCGGGCTGATTCCCGGCCTGTTGCTGGCTCTGCTGTTCGTGGTTGGCACTGCACTTATCTGCCTGTGGCGGCCTTCGATGGGAGGCCCGAGCACCCATCACTCCTGGGGTGAACGGTTCTCCGGCCTCAAGCATCTTGTGCCGGTTCTGGTCCTGTTCGGCATAGTAGTCGGATCGATTTACGCCGGCTGGGCCACGCCCACGGAGGCCGCGTCGCTCGGTGTCATCGGAGCCTTTGCGATTGCCCTGTTCATGGGCAAGCTGAGCAAGACCGTGGTCATGGAGGCCCTCGAGGGCACCATGCGCACCACCGGTATGATCATGCTGATCATCATCGCCTCCTATTTCCTCAACTTCGTTCTGGCCTCTGCGGGCATTACCCGGGAGCTGAGTGCCTTCCTGGAGTCTGCGGGTCTGGGTCCCTATGCAACCCTGCTGCTGGTCATCGCCCTCTACATCATTCTGGGTTTCTTCATCGAGACCCTGTCACTGATGGTGATCACCATTCCGATTGTGGCGCCCATCATCATCGGCCTCGGTTTTGATCCGGTCTGGTTCGGCATTCTGCTGATCCTGCTGATCGAGATGGCGCTGATCACTCCCCCGGTGGGCCTGAACCTGTATGTGGTCCAGGGTGTGCGTCAGGGCGGCTCGTTCAACGATGTGATGGTTGGAGCGCTGCCGTACGTCGCGATGATGCTGTTGATGGCAGTGGCACTGGTGCTGTTCCCCTCCATCGCCATGTTCCTGCCGGATGTGTTGAACTGATCCGCAACCGGCTGACAACAACAGGAGACACGTAATGACACAATTCCAGCTGGCTGATACCGGTGAAGAACTGGACATCAGCGTCCGGGAACTGATCATCGCCGGATGGGCAGGGCGCGAACAGGCGGCCATCGATGAACATATCGAGGAGCTGAAGGCGATCGGGGTTTCCCCGCCTTCCAGTACTCCCCTGTTCTACCGGGTGTCGGCGGACCTGCTGACCACCGCCGGCAATGTCCAGTTTCTGGGCAACGCCTCAAGCGGCGAAGTGGAGGTGCTGCTGCTCGGTACCGAGCGGGGCACGGTGGTGGGCATCGGCTCGGATCATACCGACCGTGAGGCTGAGGCCTGGTCGGTGGCCCATTCCAAGCAGGTGTGTGCCAAGCCCGTGGGTTACCAGCTGTGGTGGCTTGCTGACGTGATAGACCACTGGGATGAACTGGAGATGGCGTCGTTCGCCACCATTGACGGTGAGGAAGTGCGTTACCAGGACGGCGGTGTCACCGGGCTGCTGCATCCGGAGGAATTGCTGCGCCGGTTTGGCCTGGACCAGCCGCAACTGGCACCCGGGCAGGCCATGCTCTGCGGCACCCTGCCGGTCATCGGCGGAGTTCGGCCTGCCCAGTCGTTCCGGATGGTGCTGAGGGATCCGGTCACCAACCGCACCCTGGAACACACCTATCACATTCAGACGCTGCCGGTGGTGAAATGAGCCAGTTCAAAGCCGAGGATCTCAAGCCGTTGCCGGTCGGGACGCTGGCGGGCCTGCTGGATGGCCTGGCAACGGGGCAGTGGCAGGCCGCGGGCTTGCTGAAGACCTGTCAGCGCAACATGGATACCGGAGATGATCGCGCCCGGCAGGTTTATACCGCCCGTTTTGACCGGACCGCGACCGCCGAGGCGCGTGCAGCGGATAACCTGTACGAGGCGCGGGTGCCGGTGGGGGAGCTGGCCGGCATTCCGGTTGCACTCAAGGCACTGTTCGACGTGGCAGGGCAGGTGACCCACGCCGGAAGTCAGTGGTGGGACACCCCCGCCGAGCATGATGCGCTGATAGTTTCACGCCTGCGGCGTGCCGGGGCGGTGATTACCGGGCACACCAACATGACCGAATTTGCCTATTCCGGCCTCGGCCTGAACCCCCATTACGGTACCCCGGACAACCCGCTGGCCCCGGGCCGGATTCCCGGCGGGTCTTCGTCGGGCGCCGCCGTGGCCGTTGCCTGTGATATGGCCGCTGCGGCCATCGGCACCGACACCGGTGGCTCCATCCGTATTCCCTCGGCGTTCTGTGGCCTGGTGGGGTTCAAGCCGTCCCAGCAACGCATACCCAGGCGGGGCACCTTTCCCCTGTCGGACAGTCTGGATTCGGTCGGGCCCATTGCCCGATCCGTGGACTGTTGTGCCCGGGTCGATGCGGTGCTGTCCGGACGCGAATGGCAACCACTCAGGCAGCGGCCCCTGGCGGGCCTGCGCTTCGCGGTGCCGGCCAATTACATGCTGGACGACGTTTCCCCGGGAGTCGCCGAGGCCTTCACCCGGAGCCTGAACCTGCTTCGGGACGCCGGCGCACGGATCGAGGAAGTGGCAGTACCGGTGCTGGATACCCTGCCGGAACTGCTGGAAGGTGGTGGCCTCACCGCCGCGGAGAGTTACCATATCCACCGGGAATGGTTGCGCTGCCACGGGGACCGCTATGATCCGAGAGTCCGCAGCCGCATGGAGCGGGGTGCACAGCTTGGGGCCGCGGATTACATCGAACTGCTCCGGCGCCGGGCTGAACGCAAGCAACAGGCTGACCAGTGGCTGGCGGACTACGACGGCCTGCTTGCGCCGACGGTACCGATTGCACCGCCGCGCTTCGAGGACCTTGCCGGCGATCACGATTATGGCCGCCTGAACCTGCTGGTGCTGCGTAATCCCACGGTGGCCAACCTGCTTGACCTGTGTGCCATCACGCTGCCGAACCACGAGCCGGGTGAGTTGCCCTCGGGGCTGATGCTGGTCGGTCGCAATGGCACCGATGCCGATGTGCTGGCCATCGCGGCGGGAATCGAGGAGGCGCTCAGGGAAGCATGCTGAGCGTTCTGATTGCAAAACTGCTGGCCACCGCCCTGGTGGTCATCGGTGTTTCGGTGGCGGTGGGCAAGGTGGGACCGCGGGTCGGGGGTATACTGGCAGGGACACCCATCATCCTGGGCCCTGGTTACTTTTTCATGCTCCAGGAGCGTTCGGTGGAGTTCCTTCAGGCCGCCGCGCTGTCGACACTGCATGCCCTGATTGCCACGCTTGTTTTTGCCATCTGCTTCGTGGTGTCCGCCGGACGTTTTGGCGTGTACACCAGCCTGGCGTTGGCGACCGGGATCTGGATACCGACTGCGCTACTGTTTTCCCTGTTGCCGGGTGGTGTATGGGGTGGTTTGCTGGTGTACGGCCTGGTGCTGTTCGCGGCCGAGGCCATACGTCGGGCCCTGAAACTGGGTCAGACCGTGGTGGTTGCCCGGTCCGGGTGGTTTGATTTGCTGTTTCGGGGCTTGTTGGCGGGAATTCTGGTCAGCGTGGCCACCACGGTGGCCGCGAAATCCGGCCCGTTGCTGTCCGGTATGCTGGTGGGGTTCCCGGTGGGGGTGTTCACCATTGGCTGGACGTTATACGAGCGCTACGGCGCTGAAGTGGCCAGGGCAACGGTCAGCATGGCCCAGAAAGGCATGCTCAGTCTGGTGGCTTTTGCGTTGGCGCTGGCCCTGACGGTGGGCACTGTGCCGCCCATGGCCACCTTTGCCATCTCCCTGCTTGCCTCGATAATGGTGAGTATGGGTATTTTTGTCATCAGCCAGTGGCGTTATCGCGCACTGCAGACGGGAGAGGGAAAATGAGATCTCTGATGATTAACGCCGACATGGGGGAGAGCTTCGGCCCCTGGGTCATGGGCATGGATGAGCACGTCATGCCCCATGTCGATCTGGCCAACGTGGCCTGTGGCTTCCACGCCTCCGACCCACACGTTATCCGGCGCACGGTGCGGCTGGCGAAACAGCATGATGTGAAGGTGGGGGCCCATCCGTCCTACCCGGACCTCGTGGGTTTTGGCCGCCGCTCCATCGCCTGCTCGCCGGACGAAGTGGAGGATCTGGTGCTGTACCAGATCGGCGCCCTGTCCGGCATTTGCCAGGCCGAGGGCACGCGTATCCACTACGTGAAACCCCACGGGGCCCTTTACAACGACATGATCAAGGATCCCGGCCTGTTCGAGGCCGTGGTCAAGGCGGTCAAGGATTTCGATGGCAACCTGCCTTTGATGACCATGGCCTCCTGTGATACCTCCATGGCCCGGGAAATCGCGGATCGCTACGGCATCAAGCTGTGGTTCGAGGCCTTCGCCGACCGTGCCTATGACGGGGAAGGTCGTCTGGTATCCCGGCGCATCCCCGGGGCAGTCCATGAAGATCCCGACGAGATCCTGGAGCAGGCCGTGAAGATTGCCAAGGGCGAACCGCTGACCGCCATTGACGGCAGCGAGATCGTGTTGAGCGCCGATACCCTGTGTGTGCATGGGGACAACAACGAATCCATCGCCGCGATCCAGTCGATCCGCGAAGCGATCCTGGCATTGGGAAACCGGGCATGACAGCTAACCCGGCCAACGCCTTGCCCCGCCTCGAATCCGCCGGTCTCGATGGTTGGATGGTTCGGTTGTTCGAACAGATCGACGAGGCCAATCTGCCCTGGATTACAGCCCTGGCCCGCCAGTGCGAATCGGCGTTTGCTGACGCCCTGGTCGACCTGGTGCCGTCCTACACCACCCTGCTGGTGGTCTTCGATCCTGTCCGGCTGTCTCCGTCTGACGCGCGGCAAAAAATAGCCGGGTTACTCGCCGACCTGAAACCGGACGAAGACCTCGGCACCGGCCAGGTTCACGAATTGCCGACTTTCTATGACCCCAGCGTCGGACCGGACCTGGACCGGGTCTCGGGGCACACCGGTATGACCGTGGAGCAAGTCATCGACTGCCACAGCAACAAAACCTACCGTGTGTTTGCCCTGGGCTTTGCTCCTGGCTTTGCCTTCATGGGCCTGACCGATCCGCGCCTGGAGTGCCCCCGGCTTGATACCCCGCGCAAGAAGGTACCCGTAGGCAGCGTCGCCATTGCCGCGCGTCAGACGGCCGCCTATCCGACAGCGACCCCCGGAGGCTGGAACCTGCTCGGCCGTACCAGCGCCCGGCTGTTTGACCGGGAGCGAGAGGGTTTCAGCCTGCTGAGAGTGGGGGACCAGGTACGGTTTGTTTCCGTCAGCCGCGAAGAGTTCGAACGTCAGGGCGGTGATACTACCCCCATGGAGGCGGCGGTATGACAGCACAAAGCAAGACGGAAACCGCCATCCGGGTCCACCGGGCCGGGCCGCTGACGCTGCTGCAGGACCGGGGCCGTTTCGGCGTGCGCCATCTGGGCGTGACCCAGGGCGGGCCGGCGGATCTGTATTCCTGGGCCTGGGCCAACTACCTGGCCGGCAACCCCTGGGGTACCGCGAGCCTGGAGATCACCTTTGGCGGGCTGCAACTGATCGCGGAACGGGATCTGGACATCGCCATCGCCGGCGCGGACCTCGGCGCCACCCTCGATGGGCAACCGGTGCCCTTGTGGCAGCGGATCACCTGGAAAGAAGGCCAGAAACTGAGCTTTGCGTCGCCGGTGAGTGGTCTGCGGGCCTACCTCTCGGTTCAGGGTGGCTTTGCCGCCGAACCGGTGATGGGCAGTGTTGCCTGCGTCAGTCGCGAACAGCTGGGCGGCTTCGATGGCTGGGGCAGCAAGCTGGCGGAGGGCGACCGGCTGGCAATTCATACCCCCGATGGCAAGCCGACAGAGGGAATGACCAAGGCGCCGGACCATGCCCGGAAGGATTTCCGGGAGTCACCAGTTCTGGAACTCCTACCCGGCGCCCAGATCGCAGAGTTCACCGGCCGCAGCCTTTATGATGCTTTCAATACCTGGTGGCGGGTCGACGATCGGGCGGACCGCATGGGCGTGCGCCTGCTGGGTCCGAAGCTGCAGTGCCGGATCGGCTCGCTGATCTCCGAGGGCATCAACCTGGGCGGCGTCCAGGTCCCGCCGGATGGCCAGCCCATTGCCCTGCTCAATGACCGCCAGACCATCGGCGGTTACCCGCGGCTCGGGGCCCTGTCTCCGTTGTCGGCCTCAAGGCTGGCGCAATGCCTGCCGGGCCAGGAAGTCCGGCTGAGGGCCTGTGGGAGCGGGCCGGTGCTGGAGCATTACCGGTGTTTCCTGGCGGGATTCCGGCCCTGAATAGGGCCGGTGCCGTTTCCCAACTCCGGGTCGCGGTAATTACCTAGCTGAACCGTTTCAATATCAGCAACGATTAATTTGTTGAATTATAAGACTAAAATCTATAGCTGTTATTGGGTTTTACAAATTTTACATTGTGTTTTCAGGAGTTTACGTTGGTCGTATGGCCTCCCGTGAGGTCGCTCAGTATCATCGCCGGACGAATTGTGTACAGCTTCTGAAATCATCCGGACCGCCTATGAAAGCTTTTCCCCTGATCGTTTTCCTCCTTGTCATTGTGTTTTCAACTGTTGCTCAGGCGGCCCCGGAACTGGTGGTCAGGAGCGGCTCAAAAGTTCTGGTCCTGGACCGGGATGAGCTGGAGACTTTCCCGCAAACCACGGTTACCACGTCCAGTCCCTATTACGACGGCACGGTTGAGTTCACCGGGCCGACCCTGAAGCGGGTGCTCGATACTTTCGGTATCGATGACCAGACGCAGCTGACCCTCCGCGCCCTGAATGACTACCAAGTGAAAGGCACACTGGCCGAGGTTCTGGAACTGGATGCGATCATCGCGACCCGAATGGATGGCAGGAACATGTCGGTTCGTAATCGCGGACCCTTCTGGATCATTCTTCCGTTGTCCGAGCGTCCGGAACTGGATCATGGGGACTATCACCGGTTCATGGTCTGGCAACTGGACCAGATTGAGTTGAACTGACGTGAACACAGATTCCGTACTGGCGCGCCTGTTCTCGCGCACCACCATCATTTTTCTGTTCGTCACAGTACTGTGCCTGGTTTCCGCGAGCTTCTATACCTATCTGGAAGATCGCAAGCTCGAGACGATTTCTCTCAGTGCCATGCGGATGGGGTCGTGGAACCTTGCCCAACTGGGCAACGAAGCCAGTGCCTTTGATCGGGAAATGGCGCTGATGGCTGCCGGTGTCGGCGATCCTGAGGAATTCATGCTGCGGTACGATGTACTCTGGAGCCGTTACGATTACCTCCTTACCAGTAAGGAGTCTCTGCCGACTCGGCGTCATCAGGATAACAAGCAGCGACTGACGGCATTGTTCACCAGCCTCAAAGCGCTGGAGCCATCCTTTGCTACCCGTCTTGAAAATCCGATTGCGGATTGGTCCGCTGTTGCGACGGAATGGAACCGTCAGAAAGCCGCCATTCAGCAATTGGTCATCGATAATTTCGTGGGGGATGAAACCGGGCAACTCATGATTGGTGTGGAGGCTTCCCGGAACCGTCTTGCCAATCTCCGTTTCTTCACGCTGGCGGCTCTGGTTATCGTGTTCCTGTACATGGCATTTGCCTTCCTGTTTGTGCGCAAGCAATCCCGGACGGATCCTGTCACCGGCCTGCCCAACAGTAACTATCTGGCGTCAATACGTGGCGTCGATCCGGCCAGAATGATCGTTATATGCGAAATCCGGCAGTTTCAGCTGGTACTGAGCGAATACGGAAACGAGGCGGCGATAGAGCTGGCCCGGCTTTTCGCCGGCAAGCTCAAGGCACATCTGGGGACAGAGGATGAGGTCATTCAGCTGGGCCTGAGCGAATACGTCCTTCTTCTTGCTCCGGGACAGCATGAGACCATTGAAGAAATGATTGAAGAGCTGGTGACAGCCACGACTTTCGATTGGCGCATTCACGAGTCCGACGTACCGATCTCGGCGGTTTTCGGGGTAGACCCCCCGTGCGAGGGCAATTGTCCGGACTGGAATACCCGTTACCAGCAGGCCCATCGTGGTTTGGCGCAGGCCCATCTGAAAGGCGTGAGCTACTCCATCAACAACGAGGACCTGCGCCGACAGATTGAAGAGGAGCGGCAGATTTTCACGGGTCTTCGCAAGTTCCTGAAAGGTGAATCGGGCCCCCTGCGTCTGAGCCTCGTCTACCAGCCGATCGTCAGTGTCGAGAATCGCCACCTGGTCACTGGCGCGGAGGTGCTGCTGCGGTGTCGCGATGACAACATCGGGTTTGTGCCGCCGAACCGGGTGGTGGATCTGTGCGAACACTTCGGGCTTGGAGTCGAATTCGGTCAGTGGTTGTTCCGACAGATTGCCCGGGAAACCCGGCAGCTATACCGGGATCTGGGTTATCGGGGCACGCTCTCCATCAACCTGAATCCGGCGATGCTCGGTGATCATCTGGTGGCGGACGTGAAGAACCTGCTGATAGAGCAGGGCATTCCGGCCTCAACCTTGTGTATGGAAATTACCGAGGACAACGCCGCCCTCGAATTCGAGCGGATCAATCAGCTGATCGACCGCCTCCATGAGCAGGGCGTGATCTTTGCCCTGGATGATTTCGGCACGGGCCATTCTTCGCTGGAGTATGTTCGTGAGCTGAAAGTCGACCGGGTCAAGATTGATCGCTGTTTCGTTGACGGCATCGAACTGGATGAGGACAAATCCCGCTTCCTCGGCTCCATTATTGCGATGGCCGATCAGGCTTACATGAAGAGCGTGATTGAAGGGGTGGAAAACGAACCCCAGTGGCAGAAGGTATCAGAGCTGGGTGGGTCCCTGATCCAGGGCTATCACGCGCATCGACCGATGCCCTTCAATGACTATATGGCACTGCTGATGGACCCGAAAACCGGTTATCCCACCGAGACTTCGAGGCAGCTGGCTCCCTTTACGGACTATTGAGTACACCTTATGCGGATCACAGCATTGATCAGGTTGTTGCTTGTCGCCCTTGCCGTCACTTCCGGTGCTGCGAGCGCGCAAGCCTCCAATGAGATCCGGGACGCCCGGGTTCTGACCTTCGGCATTGTACCCCAGGAGTCCGCCAGCCGGCTGGCGGACCAGTGGACACCGTTGATGCGTTACCTCTCAGACCGAATGGGCGTGCCGGTCCGGTTCATGACCGCCCCGGACATCCCCACGTTCGAGCAGCGGGTCCTGGAAGGGCACTACGACATTGCCTATATGAACCCCTATCACTACGTGGAGTTCAGTCAGACTCCCGGTTACCGGGCCATTGTCCGGGAGGGCGACAAGCGTATTCATGGCCTGGTCGTGGTCCCTGAAAACACGGTGGCCGAGAGCCTGGAAGACCTCGGAGGCAAAACCATTGCCTTTCCGGCACCGGCCGCATTCGCCGCCACCATCCTGGTGCGGGCAGAGCTGGAGCGACTGGGCATCGACTATCAGCCCAGGTTCGTGGGTTCCCACGAGTCAGTCTACCTGAATGTCAGCAAAGGCTTCGCGGCGGCCGGTGGTGGTATCGAGCGCACGTTCAATTCAGCTTTGAAAGAGGGTATCAGCGGAGTCCGGGTCCTGTGGCGATCGGAGGGCTTCACGCCCCATGCTTTCGCAGCGCATCCGAACCTGGATGACCGTCGTAAAGAAGCCTTCCGAAATTTGCTGATCGGGTTGGCGGACAGCGATGAGGGACGCTCACTGCTGGCGCGTGCCAATCTTGAGCGACTCATTCGGGCAGAAGATTCGGATTGGAATGACATCCGGGCATTGGGCCTTGAATTTATCGAGACATCGGGGGCACCTTGAAGTTATCCCTTCGAACCCAGGCCGTCATTGGCATTGGCCTGATCGAAATCGTGATGCTGATGATCCTGCTGTACTCGGTATTCCAGTTCATCACTCGGTCAACAACCGAGGAAGTGGAGCGCCGGGCTGAATCCATTGCCCGGGTATTTGCCGCAACGGCCGCTGACGATGTGCTGTCGCTCGATCTGGGTGCTTTGCAATCCTTTGTCGATGCTGCGTCCAGAACGCCCGGAACCGCGTTTGCGAGGGTTGTGGATTATGAGGGCCATCTGCTTGCCGAAGCCGGCAACTCGGATGCATTACTCAAACCTTTCCGGGAATCCAAAAACCTGGAAAGCCTGCCGGACCTGTACATGGCCAAGGCGACGATTGTCAAAGCGGGTCTGAATTACGGGTGGATCGAGATTGGTCTTGATCTGCGGAATCAGAAGCAGGGCATAGCTTCCTTGCGCGATCGTAGTCTGCTGATTGCCACCATCGAGGTTTTGTTGGCCGCCATTTTCTCGATTGCTGCCGGCTACTACCTGGTCCGTCGGCTGAACCACATGCGGCAGGTGGTGGAGCGGGTTGGTTCCGGCGAAGTCCGCACCAGGATTCAGGATCCGATGTCGGATGAGGTGGCGGATCTGGCCCATGAAATCGATCGCCTGGTGGAACAGACGAACTGGGAGCGGGACCGGCAGAATGAGCGGCTGCAGGAACTGGAAGAGCTGAACCAGTTGCTGCATCGCAAGATTTCCGAGTTGCAGCGTCGCCCCTGAAAAAAGACCCATCCCCTTCCAGCAAGCGGGGATGGGCGCAAGAGCCAACCGTTTCACCGGTTGAGCGCAACTCCCGAAGCGTCAGTCAGCAGGGTTCGCAGCCCCCTCGGTGCCGGCCTCGGCTTCGGAGGTCAGAGATACGTCGGAAAGGTCCTGCTGCAGTTTTTTGAGCAGGTGCAACAGGCTGACGCCGTCATCAAAGCTCATTCCCTGCAGGGCCTGGCGGTAGAACTCGGTGATGGTGTCCTGCAGCTGATCCCAGAAGGCCCGGCCGGAATCGGTGAGTACCACCAGCCTTGCCCTCCGGTCCTGTGGGTCGGGAATCCGGACCACGTGGCCGTCCCGCTCCATCCGCTTGAGCACGCCGTCCAGGTTCTGGCGGCTGACGTACAGGTACTCCTTGAGCTGGTTGAAGGAGGTGCCTTCCTCGAAGCCCTCCCGTGACAGTGCCCCGAGTACCGCCCATTGCACAGCGCTGATGCCCATCTCGTTCTGGACCTGGCGCTGCAGAATGTTTCCGGTCTGGAACAGCCGGAAAAACAGTCGGTTGGGTACGCCTCCGGATTCGTTAACGATCATCTGTGCTCCTGTGGTGCTGCCCTGGCTCTCAGGCCAGGGCAGACGGTTGCCGGCACCCCGAATCGCGGAGGACATGGGGCGCATCACCTGGGGAGGTACTCGCGCGCAATGATGTTCTTCATGATCTGCGCGGTACCGTCACCAATCTGCAGGCCCAGGACATCCCGCAAGCGCTGGGCAAAGGGCAGGTCTTCGCCCCAGCCGGTGTGGCCGTGGGCCAGCAGGCACTGTTTCACCACATCGAAGGCGAGCTTGGGGCCCCACCATTTGTTCATCGCCGCCTCGGCGTTGTGGGGCAGGTTGTTGTCCTTGAGCCAGAGCGCATGGTAGCACTGCATGCGGGCGGCATGAACGTAGGTCTGGTATTCCGCCAGGGGATGGGTCAGGCCCTGGAATGCGGACAGGTTCTGGCCGAAGGCGGTGCGCTCGGTCAGCCACTGCCAGGTTTCCTCCAGGGATTGCTGGGCCACCGCCAGGCACTGCAGGCCGATCAAGGCGCGGCTGTAGTCAAAACCCTGCATGACCTGTTTGAAGCCCTTGCCTTCGTCACCCATCATGTGGCTGGCGGGCACTTCCACGTTGTCGAAGAAGATGGAGCCCCGGCCGATGGCGCGCTGGCCGTTGTCCTCGAAGCGGGTGGTGCTGATGCCCGGACGGTCCATGGGCACCAGGAACGCGCTGATGCCGGAAGCACGCTGCTCCACCGTGCCGGTGCGGGCGAACACCACCGCCACATCGGCCTGGTCCGCCATGGAGATGGAGGTTTTCTCGCCGTTGAGCACGTAGACGTCGCCCTTCTTCTCCGCCTTCAGGCGCAGGTTGGCGGCATCGGAGCCACCGTGGGGTTCGGTCAGGGCAATGCAGGCTACCTTTTGACCAGAAGTCATGCCGTGCAGCCACTCTTTCGCCAGGTCCGGCGCTGCGTGGCTGGCAATGATCTGGCCGTTCAGGGAGGTCAGCAAGGGAATGTAGCCGACGTTGAAATCCCCTTTCGAGATCTCCTCGATGATCAGACCACTGGTGACGCAGTCCATACCACTGCCACCGAACTCCTCGGGCAGTTCGCCGCCGAGCAGGCCCATCTCGCCGAGCTGGCGGATCACGTCCCGCTCAATGACACCTTCCCGGTCCCGCTTGCGATAGCCCGGAGCCAGCACTTCGGCGCTGAAGCGGGCCACAACCTCGCGGATCGCGTTCTGTTCTTCGTTAAATGCGAAATTCATGGTGTTCTCCGGGCTATCGGGCCGTTACTTGTAGTACTTGCGGAATTCCGGTTTGCGCTTTTCCTTGAAGGCGTTGACGCCCTCTTTGGACTCGTCGGTGTCGTAGTACAGGCTCAGGGCCTGCATGCCGAGGGCACCGATGCCGGCGATGTTGTCGCTGTCGGCGTTGAACGAGCGCTTGGCGATGGTCAGGGCGGTGGGGCTCTTCTCCAGGATCTCGTCACACCACTTGCGCACTTCCCCGTCCAGCTGTTCCGGGGGTACCACGGCGTTCACCAAGCCCCATTCCAGCGCCTGTTGCGCGCTGTACTTGCGGCACAGGTACCAGATTTCCCGGGCCCGCTTCTCGCCCACGACCCGCGCCAGGTAGGCAGTGCCGAAGCCGGGATCGACCGAGCCGACTTTGGGGCCGACCTGGCCGAAAATGGCAGTTTCCGAGGCGATGCTCAGGTCACAGATCACGTGCAGCACATGGCCGCCGCCGATGGCAAAGCCGTTGACCCGGGCAATCACCGGCTTGGGCACTTCCCGGATCAGGCGCTGCAGTTCTTCCACCGGCAGGCCGATCAGGCCGCGACCGTCGTACTGGCCCTCGTGGGCGCCCTGGTCACCGCCGGTACAGAAGGCTTTCTCGCCGGCGCCGGTGAACACGATCACGCCGATGTCCTTGTTCCAGCCGGCGCGGTGGAAGGCGTCGATCAGTTCCATGCAGGTCTGGCCCCGGAAGGCGTTGTAGCGGTCCGGACGATTAATGGTGATGGTGGCGACGCCGTCGGTTTCGTCGTACAGGATGTCTTCATAAGTCATGGTGCGTTCTCCGTGTTCGTGAAAGTGGGCGTTAGCCGGCCATGGTCAGGCCGCCGGACACACTGATCACCTGGCCGGTGATGAAGTTGGCGTCGTCACTGGCCAGCAGGGCGATGATGCCGGGGTAATCGTCCGGTTGGGCCAGGCGTTTCATGGGTACGGCGTTGCGGAAGGCTTCCAGCAGTTTCTCCGGATTGGGTGCGGATTCCGCCACGCCCTTGAGCAGGGCGGTGTCGGTGGGGCCGGGACAGACCACGTTCAGGCACACGTTCTTGGTAGCCAGTTCCCGCGCTACGGTCTTGCTGAAACCCACCAGTCCGGCCTTGCAGGCGGCGTAGACGGACTCGCCGGAGGAGCCGACCCGGGCGGCATCGGAAGCCACATTGATGACTTTGCCGCCACCGGCGGCCACCATTTTCGGCAGCACCACGTGGTGCATGTTCAGGGCGCCGGTGAGGTTGACTGCAATCAGCTGGTCCCAGAGTTTCGGTTCGGTCTTGAGGAACGGGATGAATCGGTCGAAACCGGCGTTGTTCACCAGCACCGTGGGTACGCCCAGATCGGTCTCGATGGCCGCCACGGTCTCGGTGATGGCGGCGTAGTCGGTGATGTCCGCGGCATAGGCGCGGGCAGTGCCGCCGGATTTGGAGATCAGGTCAACCGTGGCCTGGGCCGCACTCTCGTCCCGGTCCAGGACGGCCACCAGGCTGCCTTCCTCGGCAAAGCGCTGGCACACGGCGCGGCCGATGCCGCCCCCGCCGCCGGTCACGATGACTGTTTTTCCGTTAAGGCCTCTCATGATGACTTGCTCCTGTTGCTGTTCAATAAATAGGATCAACCGCGCTTGGCCGGTTCCAGGCGAACCTCTTTGGCCTGCTCGCGCAGTTTGAATTTCTGGATCTTGCCGGAGGCGGTGCGGGGCATGGCCTCGATCACCTCCAGGTATTCCGGCAGGTAGTTTTTGGACAGTTGCTGTTCGGTCAGGTAGGCCTTGATCTGGTCCAGGGTCAGGTCGGTGGCGTTCTCGTCCAGGGTCACGTAGGCACACAGGCGCTCGCCCAAGCGTTCGTCGGGGCAGCCCACCAGGGCGACATCGACGATGCCCGGATACTTGTACAGCAGGTTCTCTACCTCGACCACCGGGATGTTCTCGCCACCGCGGATCACCACGTCCTTGGTGCGGCCGGTGATGCGGATGTAGCCGTCCTTGTCCATGCGGGCGAGGTCACCGGTATTGAACCAGCCGTCCGTGTCCACGCCATACAGCTCGGGTCGCTTGAGATAGCCCACGAACAGGCTGGAGCCCCGAACCAGCAGGCTGCCTTCCTTTCCGGCCGGCAGTTCGTTGCCCTGGAAGTCGGTGACCTTCACTTCCATGTAGGGCAGGGCCTTTCCGTCGGACTGGCTGGCCCGCTCGGCGGGATCTTCCGGGCAGGTCATGGTGACGGCACCGTTTTCGGTCATGCCCCAGGCTGAGACAATCTTTGCCTTCAGCACCTTGCCGGCCTGCTCAACCACGGCACTGGGGATCGGTGCGCCGGCGGAGACGAAGATCCGCAGGGAATCCAGTTCGCCCTCGTGCTTGGGAGCGGTTTTGACCAGGTCCGCAAGGAACGGTGTGGCGGCCATGGTGAAGGCCGGCTTCTCGGCAGCAATCACCTTGCAGACGTATTCTGCGTCCCAGATGTCCTGGAGGATGGCGGTGGTGCCCAGGTAAACCGGCATCATGATGCCGTACATGAAGCCGGTCTGGTGGGCCACCGGGGAGGCCATCAGCACCTTGTCATCCGAACTCAGGTGCAGGCGCTCGGCGTAGGGCCGCACATTCGAGAACAGGGTGTTCGAGGTGTGCATGACGCCCTTGGGCTCGCCGGTGGTACCGGAGGTGTAGAGGATCTGGATAGCGTCGTCGGCGGTGAGCTGGCGCTCGGCAAACAGGGCCTTGGTGTCCTGTTTTTCTTCCCAGGCGGTCTCTACGAGGCGCTGTTCAAAGCTGCGTTCGCCTTCGCCGCCGATCACCAACAGGGTTTCCAGATTGGGTCGTTCGGCGCGGATACCGTCGATCATGGCCTCGTAATCGAAGCCCCGGAAGACCTTGGGAATTACCAGCAGTTTGGCTTCGCCATGCTTGAGCATGAAGCGCAGTTCACGCTCCCGGAAGATGGGCATGAGCGGGTTCAGGATGGCGCCGATGCGCATGCAGGCCAGGTGCAGGGCCGTGGTCTGCCACCAGTTCGGCAGCTGGCATGCCACCACGTCGCCTTTGCCAATGCCCATGGCCGCCAGGCCTGCCGCCATACGGGTGACCTTGTCATTGAGTTCCCGATAGCTGAGGGCGGTGCGGGTGTCACCGGTGACCTGGTAACCGACGATGGCTTCCCGGTCCGGGGTGCTGGCCACGGCCTGGTCCAGGTAGTCGGTGATGAGCTTGTCGTTCCATGCGCCGCTCTCGACCATGGCGGCGCGGCGTTCCGGATTGAGAGTGATGCCTGTTTCCATCTGATTCACCTGTTGTGTCCGGTTTGTTGTTTTTGGGGACCTGACTGCAGATACGGGTCATTGTGTCGTCCATTCCAAAATACGCCCGCCTGAAATAATATGTCAACATATTGCTTCAAAAAATAACGGGGTGTACTCTATTTTCAATCAGGAAAGTCTTTATATCGAGATATAAAAGGAATAAGGGCGGATCTCTTAGAGAGGGCGGTTATGGAATACAGCAATATATTGCTTGAAAAGCGCGAAGCCGTCGCGCTCATCCGGCTTAACCGGCCGAAGGTGCATAACGCACTGAACAATGCCTTGATGAACGAGCTGACCTCGGCTCTGGAGGCCCTCGAAAAAGACGACAGCATCCGGGCCCTTGTCATCACCGGGAACGAGAAGGCCTTTGCCGCCGGTGCGGATATAACCGAAGTCCATGCCCTGGATTTCTCAAGGGCTTACCGGGAGCGCTTCATTTCCGCTAACTGGGAAACCGTAACCCGGTGCCGCAAGCCGGTGATTGCGGCCGTGGCGGGGCTGGCCCTCGGCGGCGGCTGTGAGCTGGCGATGATGTGTGACCTGCTGATTGCCGCCGATACCGCCCGTTTCGGTCAGCCCGAAGTAAAAATCGGCACTCTGCCCGGAGCCGGGGGCACCCAGCGCCTGGCCCGGGCCATTGGCAAGGCCAAGACCATGGACCTGTGCCTGACCGGGCGCACCATGGATGCCGAAGAAGCCGAGCGCAATGGCCTGGTGAGCCGGATCGTCCCGGCGGGCGAACTGATCGAGACCGCCCTGGCGGTGGCGGCAGAAATCGCGGGGTACTCGCAGATGGCGACCATGATCAACAAGGAGGCGGTCAATCAGGCCTTCGAGACGACCCTGGCGGCGGGCGTGGAGTACGAGCGCCGGTTGCTGTGGTCCAGTTTCGCCAGTGAGGATCGTCATGAGGGCATGAGTGCGTTCCTCGAAAAACGCCAACCGCAATGGAAGCACCGCTGATATCCTGAACGTATCTGCCAGAAACTGTCATATAACCGTGATACCGGAATTGAGTGGAGACCAACCATGGCCAACCAAGCAAGTTTCAACTGGGAAGACCCCCTGTTGCTGGACCAGCAGCTGACCGAAGAAGAGCGCATGGTGCGCGACAGTGCCCGCCAGTTTGCCGAAAGCAAGCTCCGGCCGCGGGTACTGGAAGCCTTCCGCAATGAAAAGACCGATCCGGAGATCTTCCGGGAAATGGGCGAGACCGGACTGCTCGGCGCCACCATTCCCGAGCAGTATGGCGGCAGCGGCCTGAACTACGTGTGCTACGGCCTCATTGCCCGCGAGGTGGAGCGGGTCGACTCCGGTTACCGTTCCATGATGAGTGTGCAGTCGTCTCTGGTGATGGTGCCCATCTACGAATTCGGCAACGAGGAAACCCGCCAGAAGTACCTGCCGAAACTGGCCTCCGGTGAGTGGATTGGCTGCTTCGGCCTGACCGAGCCGGACCACGGCTCCGATCCCGGCAACATGGCGACCCGGGCCCGCAAGGTGGACGGCGGTTATAGCCTGACCGGCAGCAAGATGTGGATCACCAACAGCCCGATCGCCGACGTGTTCGTAGTCTGGGCCAAGGACGACGAAGGCCAGATCCGGGGCTTTGTGCTGGAGAAGGGCTGGGAAGGTCTGAGTGCCCCGGCCATTCACGGTAAGGTAGGGTTGCGGGCCTCGATCACCGGTGAGATTGTCATGGACGGGGTGTTTGTCCCGGAGGAAAACGCTTTCCCGGACGTGCGGGGTCTCAAAGGTCCGTTCACCTGCCTGAACTCAGCTCGCTATGGCATTTCCTGGGGTGCCCTGGGCGCGGCCGAGGATTGCTGGCACACCGCCCGTCAGTATGTGCTGGATCGCAAACAATTCGGCCGTCCGTTGGCCGCCAACCAGCTGATCCAGAAGAAGCTGGCGGACATGCAGACCGACATCACCCTGGCCCTGCAGGGCTGCCTGCGCCTCGGCCGCATGAAAGACGAGGGCACGGCCGCGGTGGAAATCACCTCGATCATGAAGCGCAATTCCTGTGGCAAGGCCCTGGATATCGCCCGAATGGCCCGGGACATGCTCGGTGGTAATGGCATCAGCGATGAGTTCGGGGTGGCCCGCCACCTGGTGAACCTGGAAGTGGTGAACACCTACGAAGGCACCCACGATGTCCATGCCCTGATCCTGGGCCGTGCCCAGACCGGAATCCAGGCCTTCTTCTGACATCTTTTTTATCATTTTTTCAGAAAGCGACCGCATTTTGCCGGAAATCGGTTAAAATGCGGTCGCCCAATCGGGCTATATTTAGTAATATTACGAAAATTTTCGGGGTCGGCGAGGGCAGCCGGTCTTTCTTGTTGTTATTAAGACCAAATGCGGTCAAAAAATGTACCTTCGGATCATACCCCGGTACATAAATATCAAGGAAGATTCGGGCCTTTAGCCACATAATTCCAACAATCCGTTTGCTCAGAAGATCTCTGCAATGCCCACTACCGTGTTTTCCGGCTTTACCCACAATTTCCTTGGCAAGGCGCCTGTCTGGTACAAGCAGGCCATTCTGCTGTTCCTGATCGCCAATCCGATTGTGATGTACGTGCTTGGCCCGGGGGTGGCGGGGTGGTTGCTGATCGCCGAGTTCATTTTCACCCTGGCCATGGCGCTGAAATGCTATCCGTTGCTGCCGGGTGGCCTGCTGGCGGTGGAGGCCCTGTTGATCGGGCTGACCACGCCGGATGCGGTGTATCTGGAGGTACTGACCAACTTCCCGGTGATCCTGCTGCTGATGTTCATGGTGGCCGGCATCTATTTCATGAAGGAACTGCTGCTGGTGACCTTCACCCAGATCCTGGTGGGGGTCCGTTCGAAATCGGCGTTATCCCTGCTGTTCTGTGGCGCGGCTGCGGTGCTTTCAGCCTTTCTGGACGCCCTGACCGTCACCGCCGTGATCATCTCGGTGGCCGTCGGTTTCTATTCCGTTTACCACAAGGTGGCGTCCGGCAAGGGCGACCAGCACTCCGACCACAACGCCAACAGTGACGAGGAAGTGATCGAACTGCACCGGGAAGATCTGGAGAACTTCCGGGCGTTTCTGCGTAGCTTGCTGATGCACGGTGCCGTGGGTACCGCCCTCGGTGGTGTGACCACGATGGTCGGTGAGCCGCAGAACCTTCTTATCGCCAAGGTGGTAGGCTGGGACTTTGCCAGTTTCTTCCTGAGCATGGCGCCGGTGAGCCTGCCGGTGCTGGCCGCTGGTCTGGTAACCTGCTGGGCCCTGGAGAAGCTGCGCTGGTTCGGCTATGGCGGCCGTTTGCCCAAGCCGGTACGCCGGGTACTGGAAGAATTTGCCGAGAATGAGCGCAACAAGCGCACCAAGGCCGATCAGGCCGCGCTGTGGGTCCAGGCTGCCGCCGCAGCGATTCTGGTCATTGGTTTGGCCTTCCACCTGGCGGAGGTGGGACTGATCGGCCTGTTGGTGATTATCCTGGTGACCTCTTTCACCGGCATCACCGACGAACACCAGATCGGCAAGGCGTTCCAGGAATCCCTGCCGTTCACTTCACTGCTGGTGGTGTTTTTTGCCGTGGTTGCCGTTATCCACGAGCAGCACCTGTTCAAGCCGATTATTGACTACGTGCTTTCCCTGCCGCAAAGCGAACAGCCGGGCATGTTCTTCCTGGCCAACGGTTTGCTCTCCATGATCAGTGACAACGTATTCGTGGCCACGGTCTACATCAGCGAAGTCAAACAGGCCCTGGATTCCGGTGCCATCAGTGTCGAGCATTTCCGGGACCTGGCGGTTGCTATCAACACCGGCACCAACTTGCCCAGCGTGGCAACCCCCAACGGCCAGGCCGCCTTCCTGTTCCTGCTGACTTCCGCGATTGCTCCGCTGGTGCGGTTGTCCTACGGTCGGATGGTCTGGATGGCGCTGCCCTACACCCTGGTGATGGGCGGGATCGGCCTGTATTTCGTGGTTTACCATATCTGACGTATCGCCGAAATTGCGCCACGCGTCAGTGCAGACTCCGGAAGTTCTGGTACTCTAGGCTGCAGAGAAATTTGCAGAACTGGAGATCATGAATAGTCGCGCGAAGTTGTCCTCCGGATTCCGGGAGGTTCGGTTTACGGTCCGGTTTTGTGTCTGGGTGAGCATGGCCCTGTTGGCCATCGTTGCCTCCTCCTCAATGGCTGAGACCGGCGGAAAAGGCCGGGTTGTTACCATTGCCTACAATGAATTCCCGCCCTTTGCCCATCACACGGAGTCCGGTGAGGCCTCCGGCCTGATCATCGAGATGACCCGTAAGGTGGTTGAAGAGGCCGGCTATGAGCCTGAATTCCTGTTTCTGCCCATCAGCCGGATCTACCTCTACCTGAAAAATGGGACGGTGGATGCCTGGCCCGGGCTGACCAACATTCCCCAACTTGAAGGGGAAGTCCTGGAAAGCTGGGCCCAACCGCTCAGCGTGCAGCTCAGCGCCTGGTATCTGGAGGGCAATCCGCCCCTGAAACATTTCAATGACCTCCGGGGCAAGACCGTGATCGTGATCGGAGGCTACACCTACGCCGGCATGATCCAGTGGCTGCGGGAGTCGGACCAGATCCTGGTCACCGAGGCTCCGAATCACCGGGCGGCCATCGATATGCTCAAGCGCCGGAGGGGCGACTACGTTCTGGATTACCATGCACCGGTACAGGAAATCCTGACGGAACCGTCCGACAGTGTTGTGAGGGAATCGGAAGTCCGCTCCCGAACCGCAGCCTGGTTGTTCTCCCTCGCCAACCCGCGGGCGGCGATTCTCCGGGAAGAGTTCGATGATGCCTACCTGCGCCTGGTGCAGCGGGGTGAACTACCGGCCATTTACCCGAACGGCCATGGCTACGTGATTCCCGGTTTTCCGGAAGCCTACCGCTGAGCTCCGGTTTGTTCAGGGCCTGAGGGCGAGATCCCGGTACCAGGCTGTCGCCCGCTCTCCGGTGTTGTCCGAATCCGACATGATGGCAATGCCCACCACTGGTGGTGGGTCCTCGCCGAAGGCCTTCCGGTAGTCCGCCGCAATGTCCCGTTCCACGCTGACCCATTGGCCGACCTGATTGCCGCCGGAGTTCACCGCCACCATCATGGTCCGGTCGGTGTAGGAGTTGGCGATGAACTCCCCCTCGGGCAGCTTGTTGGCCCAGATGTAGTTGAGGGCATTGCCGGGCAGGGTCTCCCCGAACAGCACTTCCACTGCCTTGCGTTTGGCCCGCTCGAAGAAGCCGGCGTCTTCCGGCTGGAATTCGAAGGCCACGTAGATCCGGGCCGGGTAGTCATCGCCGGATTTTTCCCGGGCGTTGCCGCCTTCGAACACGTTCGACACCTTCCACTGCCAGGCCAGCTTCACGCTGCGATCCGGGTCCAGGTTCAGTCGGGTAATCAGCCCGGAGGCGCCACCCTCGGTAGTGGCCCTGACCACCTGTTGGCCATCCTCTTGCACGAGTTCATACCGGGTGTGCTGCTCGATTTTCGGGAACTGAAGCGGCTCCCAGCCTTGCTCCAGCGACTGGATCTGCGAGAAAGGCGGTATCGGATTGTTGACGGCCAGGGCCTGGGCGCCCAACACCGCTGAGACAGTAATGCCGGCCAGCCAGTACCAGCGAGATTTCATGGCCTACCCCTTGTGATGATGTGTCAACGAAGACAGGTTGAGGGCGGAAAAGTGCCTTGTCCCGATCCTGTTACGTGTATATAGTGTTTCAATCCTTGGTCAACTACCAGATGTTGTGATCATTCTCTGATCGCCTCAGGTAATCGGGAATCCGGTGAGAGTCCGGAACTGACGCGCAGCGGTATTGGGGAACGAGCGTGGCACGATGACACTGGCAAGGAGCCTCCTGAGGTAATCAGAGGCTCCACACTGGGAAGTCGCCACGCAAGGCCGAATCACTGATTCACGCCCCTGAGTCCGAAGACCTGCCAGGGAGCAGAAGCCTGTAACACTGGCTTCTGGACTGCACCTTCGCGACTCAGGGTGAGCAGACCGGTTCCCGTTGCCTTTCCTCCAGGCAAAGTGTGCCCCTGCATTCGCGAAGGTGAAATGGAACCAACGCGAACTCAGGAGAGCACCATGACAGCCACCGCCTTCGCCGAACCGCCGGCAGCTTCCACCGATACCCAATCCCTTCAGGTAATTAAACGCAACGGCACCCTGGTTGGATTCAATCCGGCCAAAATCAGTGTTGCCGTCACCAAAGCCTTCCTTGCCGTGGAAGGTGACAAGGCCGCCGGTTCCGCCCGCATCAACGATGCCGTGCACCGGGTCACCGAACAGGTGGTCCAGGCCATCAGCCGGCGCCTGAAAGCCGGCGGCAAGGTTCATATCGAGGATATCCAGGACCAGGTGGAACTGGCCCTGATGCGGGCCGAGGAACAGAAAGTGGCCCGGGCCTACGTGCTGTACCGAGAAGAACACGCCCGCAAACGCGCCGTGGAAGAACCCATGGAGGCCCACCCGCACCTGACCGTGAAAAAGGTCGACGGCAGCATCGCCCCGCTGGACCTGGGACTGATGAAGCTGCAGGTGGAACAGGCCGCCACCGGCCTGGACGGCATTGACGGCGAATCCCTGGTGGAAGACGCCCTGCGTAACCTGTACGACGGCATCGAAGAAACCGAAGTGCTCTCGGCACTGGTCATGACCGCCCGCAGCCGGATCGAGCAGGAGCCCGATTACAGCGCCGTGACCGCCCGCCTGCTGCTGGAACAGCTGCGCCTCGAGGCCGCCGAAGCCCTGGACCTGCACCGGAATCAAACGCTGGCGGAGGTGTATCCACAGGCCCTGGCCGCCTTCATCCACGCCGGCATCCGCCACGAGTTGCTGGACGAAGCCCTGGCGGCCTTTGATCTGGAACGCCTCGGCGAGGCCCTGAAGCCCGAGCGCGATCACCAGTTCGGCTTCCTGGGCCTGCAGACCCTGTACGACCGCTACTTCCTGCACTGGAACAAGGCCCGGCTGGAGCTGCCCCAGGTGTTCTTCATGCGCGTGGCCATGGGCCTGGCGCTGCGGGAAGACGACCCGAACGAACGGGCCATCGAGTTCTACGAGCTGCTGTCCAGCTTCGACTATATGGCCAGCACGCCCACTCTGTTCAACAGCGGCACCCGCCACTCCCAGCTGTCCTCCTGCTACCTGACCACCGTGCAGGACGACCTGGAGAGCATCTACGGCGCCATTCGCGACAACGCCATGCTGTCCAAGTGGGCCGGGGGCCTGGGCAACGACTGGACACCGGTACGGGCGCTGGGTTCCCACATCAAGGGTACCAACGGCCAGAGCCAGGGCGTGGTGCCGTTCCTGAAAGTGGTGAACGACACCGCCGTGGCCGTCAATCAGGGGGGCAAGCGCAAGGGCGCGGTGTGCGCCTACCTGGAAAGCTGGCACCTGGACATCGAGGAATTCCTGGAACTGCGCAAGAACACCGGCGACGAACGCCGCCGCACTCACGACATGAACACCGCCAACTGGGTGCCGGACCTGTTGATCGAACGCATGCGCGAGGACCGGGACTGGACGCTGTTTTCCCCCAGTGACGTGCCGGACCTGCACGACCTTTACGGCAATGCGTTCCGCGAGCGTTACCAGCATTACGAAGCCCTGGCGGAGCAGGGCAAATTCAAGCTGTTCAAAAAAGTCCCCGCCAAACAGCTGTGGCGCAAGATGCTCACCGTGCTGTTCGAGACCGGCCACCCCTGGATCACCTTCAAGGACCCTTGCAACCTGCGCTCGCCCCAGCAGCACCAGGGCGTGGTCCACAGCTCCAACCTGTGCACCGAAATCACCCTGAACACGAGCGAGGATGAAATCGCCGTGTGTAACCTGGGCTCAGTCAACCTGGCCGCCCACATTGTCGGGGGCGAACTGGACGTGCAGCGCCTGGAGCGGACGGTCACCACCGCTGTACGGATGCTCGATAACGTCATCGACATCAACTACTACGCCGTGCCCCAGGCCCGCAATTCCAACCTCAGGCATCGCCCGGTGGGCCTGGGCCTGATGGGCTTTCAGGATGCCCTCTACCAGCTGGGCTTGCCGTACTCCAGCGCGGAAGCGGTGGAATTTGCCGATGTCGCCATGGAGCAGCTCAGCTATTTCGCCATCCGCGCCTCGGCCACCCTGGCGGGAGAGCGGGGCGCCTACGAGACCTACGAGGGCTCGCTATGGGATCAGGGCATCCTGCCCATCGATTCCCTCAGTCTGCTGAAAGACAACCGCCGGGAAGGGGATTGTTCGGTCAATACCGACGCGCGTCTCGACTGGAGCCCGGTGCGCAAGCTGATCGCCAAAAACGGCATGCGTAACAGCAACGTCATGGCCATCGCCCCGACCGCCACCATCTCCAACATCGTCGGCGTGTCCCAGTCCATCGAACCGGCGTACCAGAACCTGTTCGTCAAATCGAACCTCTCCGGCGAGTTCACGGTGGTGAATCCCTCCCTGGTGCGCGACCTCAAGGCCGAGGGCCTCTGGGACAATGTCATGGTCAACGACCTCAAGTACTTCGACGGCTCGGTCCAGCAGATCGACCGCATCCCGGCAGAACTGAAAGCTCGCTACGCCACCGCCTTCGAGATCGACGCCCGGTGGCTGGTGGAAGCCGCTGCCCGGCGCCAGAAATGGCTCGACCAGGCCCAGAGCCTGAACCTGTACATGGCCGAACCCAGCGGCAAGAAGCTTGATGCCCTGTATCAGCTGGCGTGGGAGCGTGGGCTCAAGACCACCTATTACCTGCGTTCCCTGGGGGCCACCGGCGCCGAGAAAACCGCCCCGGTGGCCGCGCCGCAGCCGAAGGTGTGTGCCATCGATAACCCCGACTGCGAAGCGTGTCAGTAACTACTGACATACACAAGAGACTATAACTGCCAAGCCTGGAGAACCGGGCTGGTATCCCCTGCCGAAAATGGCTGTAGCCATGGATGGCTATAGCCAAGCCCTACAGGGACGTATTCGCGGGCGGTTTTCGGGAGGGGATACCAGACCGGTTCAACCACCAGCCTGGCAGGCTACAGAATCAGAGGTAGATACCAATGCTGAACTGGGACGACGAACCAAAAACCGAATCCAAGGCAGCCACCCAAAATGGCCCGGCTCCGGTCAACGTAGACGACAAGCGGGTCATCAACGGCGAGACCGACATCAACCAACTGGCACCGTTCAAGTACCCCTGGGCCTGGGAGTACTTCATGAACGCCAACAAGAACCACTGGACTCCGCTCGACGTGAACATGGCCCAGGACGTCCACGACTACCATCACCGCCTGAATCCGGCGGAGAAGCATGTGTATGAGAACGTGCTGGCCTACCTCACCACCTCCGACATCCTGGCCATGCGCAACATCGGCCTGGCGGTGATGGAGAAGATGAGTGCGCCGGAGCTGCAGATCTACCAGGCCCGGCAGGTGTACGAGGAATCCATGCACACCTGGGCCTACCAGCACTGCATCGAAACCCTGAATCTGGACCAGAGCGAGATCTACAACCGCTATCGCGTGGTGCCGGAGATCCACGGCAAGATCAGGATGGCCAACCGCCGGCTCGATGCCGCCATGCGCCCGGACATGAACCTGCGTAATCCGGACGACCTGCAGGAATTCGTCATGTCCTACCTGTTCTTCGCGGCCGTGTTCGAGGGCGCCTGGTTCTACAACGGTTTCAGCCCCATCTTCGCCCTGCAGCGCCGGGGCCTGATGCGCGGGACCGGCGAGCAGCTCCAGTACATCCTGCGGGACGAGGCGATGCACTTCTCCTTTGGCCTGAAAGTGGTGAACCAGATCCTCGAGGAAGAAAACATCACCCTGGACCCGAAAGCCGTGCGCGAGATGTGGGACGAATCCGAGGCGGCGGAAACCGCCTACGCCAACTACATCCTGCGGGATCCCATCCTGGGTTATTCGGCGGAATATCACAGCGAGCAGTTCCGCTTCGTGGCCAACCGGCGGGCCCGCACCGTGGGGCTGGAAGAACCGTTCCCGGGGGCGAAGAACGTCTCGCCCTGGCTGGATGAGCAGGCGACTCTGCGCAAGGAGAAGAACTTCTTCGAAACCCGGGTGATCGAGTACCAGACCGGGGCTCAGCTGGAGTGGTAAGCCCGTAGGGAAGGACGGAGCTGTCCGATCTGTCGGGCAGCTCCGGATGGGTTATTTCCGGGCCATGGCCTCCAGCATCCGGTTCACAGCGTCCAGGTGCTCCGGCTCGTTGTGACACATGCCCTGGAAACAGGCGCAGATATCCAGGAAATCCTTAAGCTCCGTGCGCTGGGCCATCTTCATCAGACGCTTGGTCAGTCGCGTCGCCTTGGGCGGCTGATTGGCCATTTTCATCGCCATCTTCAGGGTTGCCGGCATCAGATCATCGGCCGGTACCACGTCCATGACGATGCCCAGTTCCCTGGCTTCGGCGGCATCCACGATGCGGCCGGTCAGCGTCAGTTCGAAGGCACGCTGGTAACCAATTAACCGCTGCATGAACCAGGCCCCGCCATCGCCGGGAATGATGCCCAGGTTCAGGAAGGTTTCCCCGAATTTGGCGGAATCGGCGGCAATGCGGATATCCGCCATATTGGCCAGATCAAAACCCGCGCCAATGGCTGGCCCGTTCACCGCGGCAATGACCGGTACCTCCACCGCCTGCATCGCCAGTGGAATGCGCTGGATGCCCTTGCGATAGCGCTCGGCACACTCGGCCGGATCACCGGCGAAATCGCCGCTGCGGGTGGCCATGTCCCGGACGTTGCCGCCGGCACTGAACGCCGAGCCGGCCCCGGTGATTACCAGTACCGAGACCTCCTGGCAGTGATTGACCCATTCGGCGGTGGTGACGATGTCATCAATCAGGTTCGAGCCGGTGAGGGCATTGCGCAGGTCGTGCCGGTTCAGGGTCAGCACCGCCACGCCGTCTTCCAGGGTGAGCAGGGCGTCGGTCAGCTGGGGCAGTTGGATCATCATGGATTCCTTGTTCTGTAGATTCAGAGCGATTGTCTCCCTATGATTGGCCCATGCCAAGAACCTTCTACCGCCGAGGCCCCGATCACCGGGGCGATACCGCCGTCACCTTCCTGGACGTTCGCCGCCGTTTCCAGTTCCGCACCGTGGAGATTGGCCGCTGGGTGACCGAACCGGAAAAACAGTGCAGCGCCGGGCTCTTCTATGATGCCCTGTGCGACCTCATGACCATCCTCGGTGGCACGGAAACCCTCATCTCCCTGCGCGGCACCCTGGCACTGCAGTACGGCATCGGCGGCCGGCCCGGCGTTTCGGCCCACTACAGCCCCGCCACCCGTAGCTTCGCCCTGGCCAAGAACGCCGGCCCCGGCAGCATTGCCCACGAGTGGTTCCACGCCTTCGACCACTACATCGCCGACAAGTTATTCACAGGCACCGGCAAAGGCGAGTTTGCCTCCAAACTCTGGCTCACCCGCGAGGACGCCATCGCCCATCCCCTGAACGAGCGCCTGCAGACCTGCTACCGGACCGTATTGCTCAACGAGGCAGGCACCGAACCCAGCGACCTGTTCCGAAAATCTGCGAAAGCCGACAAGGCCGCCGGGGTGCACTACTACAGCCAGCCGGAGGAGCTGTGCGCCCGGGCCTTTGAAGCCTTTGTGCAGGACGCCAACTGTAAGAATGCGTTTCTGGTGCGTGGAACCCGGGAATCGGAAGAGGCAAAGCTGGGGCTTTATCCACAGGGTGAGCAGCGCGAGCGGATTAACCAAGCCTTCCGGAATTACTTCCATAACCTGGGCCGGGTCCTGCAGCGCACCGAGCATTGAGAACCGGAGTTAAATGCCAGTGACAGCAGCCTTACGTAGGTCTCGTCGCTAAAAATGTCGAAACATAACGATCGGTTCCAAGCGACGCCCATAGAGCAGAAGGTGGGAATACCATAAGATAGGCGGGTGACTAGCTGCGAGCGTGGTGCCGTCTTAGCCGGGTGCTGTGCGCAGTTTTATTTTCCACGCCAATCATCAAGATAAGTCATTACCTATGTTGAATGCCTCGTCGACCCGCCTCAATAAATACATCAGCAGCAGCGGTATGTGCTCGCGCCGCGAAGCGGACCGTTACATTGAACAGGGCAACGTGTCTCTGAATGGCCGGCGTGCTGAGGTGGGCGATCTGGTCATGCCCGGTGATACGGTAAAGGTTAACGGGCAGCTGATCGAGCCGCCAGAGCCCGACGACTTCGTTTTCATTGCACTGAATAAACCCGTGGGCGTTGTCAGCACGACAGACAGCAGTGAGCCCAATAACATCCAGCGCTTCGTGGGCCACGGTACCCGAATTTTCCCGATCGGTCGCCTGGATAAGGATTCCCAGGGCCTGATTTTTTTAACCAGTAACGGCGATCTGGTGAACAAGATTCTGCGCGCTGGCAATGACCATGAAAAAGAATATCTGGTGGAAGTGAACAAGCCCATTACCAAGGGCTTTATTGAAGGGATGGCCAACGGGGTGCCGATTCTGGGCACCATGACCAAGAAGTGTAAGGTGCAACAGGAGTCCGCTAAGGTTTTCAGAATCACCCTGGTACAGGGCTTGAACCGCCAGATTCGCCGTATGTGCGAACACTTTGGTTACGATGTAGTCATGCTGGAACGTGTTCGCATCATGAATGTGGATGTCAAAGGCCTGGCCGTTGGTGAGTGGCGCGACCTCACGCAAAAAGAGCTGAATGGCATTATGGACGCCATTAAAGACTCCTCTTCTGAGGCGCCTGCCGGGCATAAAACCACGCAAAAAAGGTCAGACAGTAAGAAGTCCGGTCCGAAACGTGGCGACCCACCTAAAGCCCGGAAAACTGGCGTTAAACCCAAAGGCAGGCATAAGCCCGGGAAACCATCCGGCAAACATAAGAAACCGGGCAAGGGCGGTGACATAAACCGGCCGGGTGGGAAACCCGGCGGTAAAAACACAGGGCCGAAGTCCAAACGGCCAAGGAAGCCAAGCGTCAAGAAAGCGCGTGGCTAGCTTTTGAAGCCTTTGGCCACCACATAGACCTCGCGGGAGCGGGCGCGTGACGCATCGGGTTTGCGAATCAAGACCTTGCTGAACGACGAACGCACGTCTTTGAGATATTCGTCATAGCCCACCCCCTGAAACACCTTGGCGACAAAACAGCCGCCGGGCTTCAGGACCTGGCGGGCCATATCCAGGGCCAGCTCCACCAGATGCATGGACGCTTCCTGGTCGGCCACATTGATACCGCTTAGGTTGGGGGCCATGTCCGAGACCACCAGGTCCACCGGGGCGTTGTCCAGGGTGGCCATGATGTCGTCAAAGACCTCGTCTTCGGTAAAGTCTCCCTGGATGAAGTCCACACCCGCTATGGCATCCATGGGCAGAATATCGGAGGCGATCACGCGGCCCTTGGCGCCGACCCTGGTCGCCAATACCTGCGACCAGCCGCCCGGTGCACTGCCAAGGTCCATGGCCACCATGCCGGGGCGAACCAGCTTGTCTTTCTCAATCAGCTCAAGCAGCTTGTAGCTGGCGCGGGAGCGATAGCCATCAGCTTGCGCGCGTTTCACATACACATCATTGACGTGCTCATCAAGCCATTGCTGGCTGCTTTTGGATCTGGCCATGTCATTGCTCTGAATAGAACCTGAAGTGTGCGCGAATTATACCTGCTCCGGCAGGGGGCTGTAACATGGGAAAATCCCGATCCATGCTAGTATTCAGTGGCTTATTGGTGTGAGTAACGCGCGATGAAACTGGATGACATAAAAAAGCTGCATAAGAAGAAAGGCCGCAAAGATCTGGGCTGTTTTTTGGTGGAAGGCGAGCACCTGATCCTGGAGCTGGAAAAGGCGGCCAGAGCTATTCCTGCATTCCGGCAGGCGAAAGTTTATGTCAGTGAAAGCTACGGCGACGTGGCGACATCGCTGGAACAGGTACGTATTACTGACAAGCAAATGCAAAAGATTGCCGATACGCAGACTCCGCAGGGCATTGTTGCGGTGGTGCCATTTCTTACCGCTGAGCCGCTCTCTGCGCCTTCTGTTGATGCGGGTGAAACACCCCACGAAAAAACCATTTATTTATACGAAGTTCAGGACCCGGGCAACCTGGGTACCATTTTGCGAACCTTGGCCTGGTTCGGCGGTTTTCGCTGCGTATTAAGCCCCAACAGTGTGGACCCCTATAACCCAAAAGTGGTGCGTGCGAGTATGGGGGCGATTTTCCATGTGCCCATTGAATTGGATGTGAGTATCAACGAGCTGAAAACGCGCTTTGATCACTTTGCGTGCCTGGATATTGCCGGAGCACCACTCTCCAGTGAAAGCTTTACAACGCAACAGTGCTTTATATTTGGCAATGAAGCGCGCGGAGTTCCCCACGACGAACTGGCCAGGCTTGATGTGACCGCGTATTCCATTAAAGGGGCCGGCGTTCTTGAATCGCTGAATTTGGCCACGGCCGTCAATATGTGCGCGTACGAACTGAATCGCTAGCCTCGACGCCGCTCACAGATCCGGTCATCGGGTCTCGGAATCCTGCGAGAAAAGGCCTCCGTATGAGGTATAAAAAAAGGATTTAACAATCGGCTGCACAGCGACCGATTTTCCACCGCTTCGCGGTGCAAGATCACGCTGCACAGCCAAGGCGTTATGTGTTTTCACCCACAGTCCATGGAAGGAGTTCTGATGGCTGATCATTTCGGTTCTTGTCTGTGTGGTACCGTGAGCTTTGAGGTAAAAGGTGAGTTCGACAGCTTTTACCTGTGCCATTGTCGGCATTGCCAAAAAGATACAGGCTCGGCCCATGCAGCAAATCTATTCTCGCACTCAGCGAAATTGGTCTGGCAGTCGGGTGCAGATGCTGTGACTTCCTTTACGCTTCCAGGTACTCGTCACAACAAAAGCTTTTGTAAGTTGTGTGGTTCAGCATTGCCAAACACTCAGATTGCAGGTTTGCTTGTCGTTCCCGCAGGGTGTTTGGATACTGAAATCACTATGGTGCCAACTGCGCATATCTTTTCATCCGGCAAAGCTGCTTGGGATGAGGGGTTAGGGGAGGTGCCAAAGTTCGAGGGATTGCCAACTTGAGCTACCATCACTTAACCAGTGGCTGTTGCCGGAGGTAGCTGGGCCGGATTCACTGAAACCGGGCAAGCAAGAGCTTCCCGCCTCAGTTCTGCATCCGGATATCATCCTTCCACCGAAAGCCAACGCCACCCGTTTGCCAGACACCATCCTTGTTGAACGGATGAGGCCCGTTCATATTGATGTAGGTGGGCAACCCGAAGTGCGGTGCCAGGTTCTGTCTCGCCTTGATCGTCACTCGATCCATGATTCGTAACCCCTGCTGCTCGGCTGGCATGTGGGCTTCCGGTGATGCCCGGTGAGCCACCGCCCAGTTATCGATAAAGAGCAGATCCCCGGTGTCATAGTGGTAACGGATCCCGTAACCTTTTTCGAAGGACTCGTTCAGCAAATCGTTATAGTCGTTGAAAAGCTGCTTCATCTCGTCCGGAGTCAACAAACGCAAATTGTCGGCCGTTGCTGGTAATTTCTGCAGTTCTTCAATCGAGAGTCCGTACTCCGGTAGTCGCTCAAGAACCGCACCGGTCATTCCCAGATGCAGCCACACGCTTTTTCGTCCGGAAATGGGATGGGTGTGGACAACGGGGTGGGTCACGCAGGAGGCTGAATTCACGGATACGAGGCGTTGCCAGAAATCCTGTTTTTCTTTTGGCAGCGCATCAAAGCCAGCGCCCTGGTGGGCAAAGTGTGTGCCGCCGCCATGCTCGGGCGCCCGGGCCATGTAATAGGCTGAATGCGAAAACGTTGCGGCTTCGAAGCTGCCGTCATTGTGCCACTGGGGGCCAACCCCCAGAATGCCGTAGCGGCTGTTATTGGAGCAACGGAAGATGTGTCTGTTCCTGTCCGGCGTCGCCGGATGGATGCCATGGGTGGAGTGGATTTCGCGAGCGCCCCACCATTTGCTGGCGTTGATCAGTTCCTCGGGGGAGAGATCGCGCTGGTGTTTGAAGACGATGAACCCCCGATTCGCCATTTCCTGCTCCAACGCTTCGATGATGGGTTCGGGCAGATCGGAGCGAACATCGGCGCCGTAGATCTCGACGCCGAGAGGCTCCAGTTGTTTGAGCGTCAGCCCTGCTTCTTCGATCAGGGAGACCCGATCAGGGTCCAGCGAGGGTATGGTCGGTGCCTTGTTGCGGGTGGTGTCTTCCGATGTCTGGCCCATCATCCTGACTCCCTTGCTGGTTAATTCATGATCAGACTAACGCACTGTGTTTTGTACACAACCCCTTTGGGGCGTTGAAAGACCAATTCCGCCTTGCCTTCGTATGTGCGTGCCATAGACTGAATGTGTGTGGCTGCAACGTGCGTTCGCATGTTGCGACAGCCTTTGGATTCCAAATTCAGCCAAACGACCAAGAGGAATGGCCGTGTCCCCCATCTCCCGTTTTCGCCGCGCTGCGGCACTGACCGCCATGTTGATCACTGCGCCGGCCATGGCCGCCGACCCGGTGGTGGTGTCATCCAAGATCGATACCGAAGGCGCCGTATTGGGCCAGATGGTACTGCAGTCCCTGGAAGAGGCCGGCATTCCGGTGGAAAACCGCCTTCAGCTCGGGGGCACGAGCATCGTGCGCAATGCCATCAAAGCGGGCGAAATCGACATCTACCCGGAATACACCGGCAACGCGGCGTTCTTCCATGACCAGGCCGATCGCGACATCTGGAAAGACGCGGACAAGGCCTACGAGCAGGCCGCCCGTCTCGATGAGGAAGCGCACAACATCGTCTGGCTGACACCGGCGCAGGCCAACAACACCTGGGCCATGAGTGTGCGCGGGGACCTGGCGCGGGAGAACAGCCTGAAGACCCTGGAAGACCTGGCCGGGTACATCAATGACGGTGGTGCCTTCAAGTTTGCGGCCAGTGCCGAGTTTGTGGAATCAGCCAGCGCCTTGCCCGCGTTTCAGGAAGCGTATGGCTTCGAGCTGGCGTCCGATCAGCTGCTGATTCTGTCCGGTGGCAACACCGCCGCCACCCTCCGAGCAGCGGCTCTGAACAACAACGACGTCAACGGCGCCATGACCTATGGCACCGATGGCGGTCTGGACGCGCTGGATCTGAAGGTGATGGAAGACACCCTGGGCGTTCAGCCGGTGTACCAGCCGGCGCCCATCGTCCGTGCCGAGGTGCTGGAAACCTACCCGCAGATCCGGGAGGTGCTGGAGCCCATCTTCGAATCCCTGGATCTGGAAACCCTGCAGCGCCTGAACGGCCAGGTTGCGGTAAATGGTGTGCCCGCCCAGACAGTGGCGCGGGACTACCTGGATTCCCTGGCCCGGGAGTGAGGTTTGTCGGTTAGCCGCTCCGATTCCAGTCAGCTTATGCCGAATCGTGTCATTACCGCGCTGGGGTTGCTGGCGCTGGCCCTGGTCTGGCTTCTGGACGTTGGCACCATCCAGCCCAATCGCATCGTGCCCGGCACCGGCCATGGCCTGGTCTCGGCGGTTGGCTGGGGCGGCGCGGCCCTGGTCACGTCGACGCTGGCCGGCTCCATTCTGCTCGCCTTCCTGAATCTCCGTAGCCGCTACCTGATCCAGCTCGCCCTGCTTGGCCTCTCGTTGGCACTGCTGCCCCTCTTGTTGGATGTGTTTGCGAGCCGGCATCTGCCGGAGGATTCCCCCTATGCCCGCTCGTCCATTGGTGCGGGTTTCTGGTGCCTGTTGTTTTTTTTGTTCCTGATGTTGATCGAGACTCTGGGGCGGCTCGGGAGCCGGCGGGGGCTGGAGCTCCTGCTGGTGGTTGTGATTGGTGGCAGTTGGCTGATATTCCTGCAGAGCGACGGCCTCGAGAGCCTGTCGCTGGTGCGGGAATTCAACGCGCGGCCGGGCAAGTTCGAGCAGGCGTTCTGGACGCATCTGGCGCTGGCGTTCGGGGCGGTGGCCATCAGTGCCGTTCTGGCGTTTGGTCTGGCACTGAAAATGATGCGCAGCCCCGGCTGGCAGCGGCCCATCCTCGGCCTGGTGAGTTTTCTCCAGACCATCCCCAGCCTGGCGGTGTTCGGTTTGCTGATTGCACCGCTGAGCGCCCTGGTGGCGGCCTTCCCGGTCCTGGAAACGCTGGGTATCCGGGGGATCGGCTGGACGCCCGCGTTGCTGGCCCTGGTCGCCTACAGTCTGCTGCCGATGGTTCGCAACACCTTTGTCGCGCTCACCGAAGTGCCCGAGAACTTGGCCGATGCTGGCCGAGGCATGGGCATGAATGAGCGCCAGCTGTTTTTCAAGCTCAAGTTACCGCTGGCGCTGCCAGTCATCATTGAGGGGGTGCGCATTACCACCATCCAGGCCATCGGCCTGACGGCGGTGGCGGCCCTGATCGGTGCCGGCGGCTTTGGCAGTTTTATTTTCCAGGGGCTCGGTCAGGCGGCGATGGATCTGGTGTTGCTCGGGGCCTTGCCCACCATTGCGCTTGCCCTGCTGGCCGATGCCGTATTCACCATGCTCGCTGCCAGCCTGAAGCCGACCCCGGCCAGGGCCTGACAGGAAAAAGGATTTGTCCGGATGATCGAACTGAAACATGTCACCCGGCGCTTCGGTCCTACCGTCGCGGTGGATAACATCAACCTGACCATCGAGACTGGAGAGGTTTGCGTGCTGGTGGGGAGTTCCGGTTGTGGCAAGTCCACCACGCTCCGGATGATCAACCGCCTTTTGCCCCACAGTGAGGGTGAGATCCTGGTGGACGGGGAAGACATCACCACCATGAATCCGGAGCAGCTGCGGCTGAACATGGGGTACGTGATCCAGGGCACGGGCCTGTTCCCACACTGGACGGTGGCGCGGAACATCGCCATGGTGCCCCAGTTATTGAAGTGGCCCCGGGACCGGATCGACGCGCGGGTCCACGAGCTGATGACCCTGCTGGATCTCGACCCGGCCACCCACGCCAATAAATACCCCCAGCAACTGTCCGGCGGTCAGGCGCAGCGGGTAGGGGTGGCCCGGGCGCTGGCGGCAGACCCGAACATCCTGTTGATGGATGAGCCCTTCGGTGCGCTGGATGCGATCACTCGGGAGAGCCTTCAGCTGGAGATGCTGCGCATCCAGAAGCAAGTCCGCAAAACCACCGTCTTCGTCACCCATGACATCGATGAGGCTCTGAAACTGGCGACCCGCATTGCGGTGATGGATCAGGGGCGCATCATCCAGCACGACACCCCCGACAACATCCTCCGGCGGCCGGCGTCCGAGTTTGTGGAGAACCTGGTGGGCAAACAGGACCGGGGCCTGAAACTAATGAGCCTGCGCCCGGTGCGGCAGCTGATGCAGGCCCATCCGGCGCCGAAACGCCCGGAACCGGGGGCGGAGGGGCTCAAGGAAGAGGACAGCCTGCGCCTGGCCCTGTCGGTGATGCTCTGGCAGGGGGCGGAGCAGGTGCCCGTCTTCAATGCTCGAGGTGAGGAGACGGGAGTGATTACCCGTGAACGACTGATTCAGGAAGGCGCCTGATGCGACTCTGGTTGCCGCCTGTCCTGCTGGCCGTTCTCCTGTGCGGACTGAGCGCGGGTATGTCGGCACTGGAGCCACTGTTTCACTGGGTTCAGCCGGACAAACAGCAGGTGATCTATGAGCGGGAGAGTTTTCTGTTCCTCCTGCAGAACCATTTGCTACTGGTCCTGATCTCCGCGGCGGTGGGCACCCTGGTCGCCGTGGCCGGCGGCATTTTCGCCACCCGTCCCTCGGGCCGCGATTTCCTGCCGCTGGTCAGTCAGGTGGCGTCCATCGGCCAGACCTTCCCGCCGGTCGCGGTGCTGGCGCTGGCGGTGCCGGTTCTCGGTTTCGGGGAAGCGCCGATACTGGTTGCCCTGATGCTCTATGGCTTGCTGCCGATTCTGCGTAACACCCTGGCGGGCCTGGAAGGCATCAGCCCTGCCGTGAAGGAGGCGGCCAGGGGAATGGGCATGTCACCCCTGCAGGTACTGGTGCGGGCCGAACTGCCCCTGGCGGGCAGGGTGATTCTTGCCGGCATCCGCACCTCGGTCACCATCAACATCGCCACCGCAGCCATTGGCTCCACCATCGGTGCCCGAACGTTGGGCGATCCGGTCATTGCCGGACTGGTCAACGGCAACACCGCATATGTGCTGCAGGGGGCGATCCTGATCGGCTTGCTGGCGCTGGCAACCGACAGTCTGTTCGAGGCACTGGAACGAACCTGGGACCGTCGGTTTTCGCCACAAGTGGCGGTTTGATACGCGCCTGTTGAAAGCTTTTCAGTCGGCTCAGCCGAAGTGGTAAAACGCCAGCTTGTTGCCGTCCGGGTCTTTCACGTAGGCCCCATAGAACTGTCCCGGAATCCGTTGTCCCGGCTCGCCGTCACAGGTGGCGCCCAGTTCGATGGCCTTTTTGTAGTGGGCATCGACCGCTTCTTTGGGGCCGGGGTGGATCGCCAGCATGTTGCCGTTGCCCGGGTGGTTGGGCTCTTCGTTAAAGGGAATGCACACCGCCAGCATCGGTTCGCGCATGCTTTTGCCGATGAAGGCAATGCGTCCCATGTCCAGCAGGACCTTGGCGCCCAGATCGCCCAGCAAGTCGCTGTAGAAGGCCTTTGCCCGTTCCATGTCACTGACACCGAGGGTGACGTAGCCGATCATAATGTTTTCTCCTCGTTGATTGATTCAGCACCGTATTTACGAAGGGTGCGATGAAAAGATTAGTCGTCCCTACTCCGTCGCAGTATTACGGAGAGACGGGGCCTTGCAAAAACTGGATAATAGCGCGTTTTAGCTTGACGGCTCGCCGAAATTCTCCAAGCCTGGTGCTCCCGCTATGGAAATCAAAGTCAATTTTCTCGACAACCTCCGCCTTGAAGCCAAGTTCGACGACTTCACCGTCGTCACCGATCAGCCCATCCGGTACAAGGGTGATGGCTCGGCGCCGAGTCCTTTCGACTACTTCCTGGCATCCTCAGCCCTGTGTGCGGCCTATTTCGTTCGGGTGTATTGCCTGGCGCGCAATATTCCCACCGACAACATCCGGCTGTCCCAGAACAACATCGTGGACCCGGAGAACCGGTACAACCAGATCTTCAAGATCCAGGTAGAGCTGCCCGAGGACCTGCCGGAGAAAGACCGGCAAGGGATCCTGCGTTCCATCGACCGCTGTACCGTCAAGAAGGTGGTGCAGACCGGCCCGAACTTCGAAATCGAGACCGTGGAAAGTCTGGATGAGGACGCCCAGGCGCTGCTGATGGTGGAGCCGGACAGCGAGCACCACACCTTCATCGAGGGCAAGGACGCACCCCTGGAGCAGACCATCGCCAGAATGACCGGCATCCTGCGTGAGCTGGGCATGAAGATCGAGATTGCCTCCTGGCGCAACATCGTGCCCCACGTGTGGTCGCTGCACATCCGAGATGCCGCCTCGCCCATGTGCTTTACCAACGGCAAGGGTGCCACCAAGGAGAGCGCCCTGTGTTCCGCCCTGGGCGAGTTCATCGAGCGGCTGAACTGCAACTTCTTCTACAACGACCAGTTCTTCGGCGAGGACATCGCCAACGCCGGGTTTGTGCACTACCCGGACGAGAAGTGGTTCCAGCCGGGCCCGGATGACGAGCTGCCCGAAGGCATCCTGGACGACCACTGCCTGACTATCTATAACCCGGAGGGGGAGCTTGGTGGTTCCAACCTGATCGACACCAACTCCGGCCGCGTGGACCGGGGTATCTGCTCCCTGCCGTTCGTGCGCCAGTCCGACGGTGAGGTGGTGTATTTCCCCTCCAACCTGATTGAAAACCTGTTCCTGAGCAACGGCATGAGTGCCGGTAACACTCTGGCCGAGGCCAAGGTGCAGTGCCTGTCCGAGATTTTCGAGCGTGCGGTGAAGAAGCAGATCATCGAGGAAGAGATTGCCCTGCCGGATGTGCCCCGGCATGTGCTGGCGCGCTATCCCGAGATCGTGGAAGCCATCGAGGCGCTGGAAGCCCAGGGCTTCCCGGTGCTGGTGAAGGATGCCTCCCTGGGCGGTCGGTTCCCGGTAATGTGTGTGACCCTGATGAACCCGAAAACCGGCGGCGTGTTCGCCTCCTTCGGGGCCCATCCAAGCTTCCATGTGGCCCTGGAGCGCAGCCTGACCGAGCTGATGCAGGGCCGCAGCTTCGAGGGCCTGAACGATGTGCCGCCGCCCACGTTCAACAGTCTGGCGGTATCCGAACCGAACAATTACGTGGAGCACTTCATCGACTCCACGGGGGTGGTGTCCTGGCGCTTCTTCAGCGCGAAGTCCGACTACGAGTTCAGTGACTGGAACTTCTCCGGCAGCAATGAGGAAGAGGCCGATCTGCTCTTCGGTATCCTCGCGGACCTGGGCAAGGAAGTTTACGTGGCGGTGCATGAGGATCTTGGCGCCCCGACCTGCCGCATTCTGGTGCCGGGCTACTCGGAGGTCTATCCGGTGGAGGACCTGATCTGGGACAACACCAACATGGCCCTGGACTACCGGGAAGACATCCTCAACCTGCACTCCCTGAGTGACGAGCAGCTGGCGGACCTGGCGGAGCGACTGGAAGCGAGCCAGCTCGATAACTACATGACCATCATCAATCTGATCGGCGTGGAGTTTGATGAAAACACCGTGTGGGGGCAGCTGACCATCCTGGAGCTCAAGCTGCTGATCTGCCTGGCCCTGGGCTGGCACGAGGAAGCGCTGGAATTTGTCGAGATGTTCCTGCAGTTCAACGACAACACCGTCGAACGCGGCCTGTTCTATCAGGCCATGCAAGCGGTGCTGGAAGTGACCCTGGATGACGAGCTGGAACTGGACGATTACATCGTCAACTTCCGCCGCATGTTCGGGGACGAGACCATGGACGCAGTGGTCGGCTCGGTGGAGGGCACCGTGCGCTTCCACGGCCTGACCCCGACCAACATGCAGCTGGAAGGCCTCGACAAGCACTTGCGCCTGGTCGAGAGCTACAAGAAGCTGCACGCGGCCCGGGCGCGGGCAGCGGGCCTCAAGGTCTGAAGCATAGGCAGGTCACACCTCGGGGCTGACCTGCAACCTCTCAATCCTTGGGAGGCAGTTCCCGAGCCGGTCGCACTTCGATACTGCCGAATCGTGCCGGTGGAATACGGCTTGCCAGTTGGATCGCCTCGTTCAGATCCCTGGCTTCGAGCAGGTAGAACCCCGCAAGTTGTTCCTTGGTTTCCGCGAAGGGTCCATCAGTGATCAGCACCTCCTCATTCCGGACGCGAACGGTGGTTGCGGTATCCACCGGTTGCAGGGGCTGACCGGTCACGAAATGACCCTGGGCTGACAACCGCTCGACGCCGGCCACGCATTCCTGATTAAGGTCGTGCCATTCCTGATCGGTCATCGCATTGATGATGCTTTCCTGGTAATAAACCAGGGCAACGTATTTCATGGTCTGCTCCTTTTGTTTTTACGTGCACTGCTCGAGTCCGCAGCTGATCATCCACTGAAGCCCGAAGCGGTCACGCGTCATGCCGAAGCGATGGGCCCAGAAGGTCTGCTCGAAAGGCATGATTACCTGGCCCCCATCGGAAAGCGCTCGGAAGACCCTTTCCGCCTGATCCTCGCGGTCGTATTCCAGGTGAATCTGGGCGCCCTCAGGCTGCTGATATTCGAGGCAATCAGCGCCCATCAGCCTTCGTCCTCTGAGGTTAACGGAGGCATGGACGATCCGATCATGCATGTCAGCGGACACTTCTTCCGCGGCAGGGGTCTCGCCATAGGTAATCATGGCCTCCAGGAGGCCGCCGGTGACTTCGGAATAGAATTCCATGGCCTCAGGGCAGGTTCCGGGAAATGCCACATGTATGTTCATTTCCCGTGGCAATTGGCTGTTTTCGGCGGCAGTATCCGCCGCGGCCTCAAGGATTTTGTTCATCTGATGATTCTCCGTTGGTGGTTATATGACTGAGTCGTCCGGCACCAACGGCAATCGACAACATCGGAAACTTTTTTCAGGTAATGGGCCCGAGTGCTGCCAACCTGCGTTGAAGGAAACGTTGCTCGGGGCCCTGGCTGGTCAGCTCTATGGCGCGTTGGTAGGCCGTTGCTGCGGCTTTCGTGTCACCGGCGCGGCGATAGAGATCGGCCCGCACGGCATGGAACAGGTGGTAATTGAGAATTGCTTTTTCCGGGATGAGGGCCTCAAGCAGCCGAAGCCCATCTGCCGGCGTGTCACGCATGGCAACGGCGACCGCCCGGTTGAGTGCGATTATCGGAGAGGGTTGTTGGCGGTAAAGCGCATCGTAAAGCCGGACAATTCGCGCCCAGTCGGTGGTATCGGCCTGAAGCGCTTGGGCATGCACGGCAGCGATGGAGGCCTGCAGGGTGTAGGGGCCGGTGGGGAAACGGCCAGGGCGAGTTCAAGGTACTGCAGCCCCTGACGGATGTCGTGCTGGTCCCAGCGGCTACGATCCTGATCTTCGAGGGTCACCAGTTCCCCTTCGGCGTCCTGGCGAGCATGGCGTCGGGAGTGCTGCAGTCGCATCAGCGCAATTAATCCGAATACCTCCCCCTGCGGCAGCATGCCGCCAAGCTCCTCGGCAAGTCGGATCGCCTCATTGGCGAGACTGATGTCCACGACCGACTCTCCGTCGCTTCGGGAGTAGCCTTCATTGAATACCAGGTACACCACCCGCAGCACATCCGGCAAACGCTGTGGAAGTTCTTTTGTCGCCGGAATCTCGTAGGGGATCCCCGCTTCGCGGATTTTTTTCTTGGCGCGCACGATGCGTTGGGCCAGGGTGGCCGGCTTCTGAAGCAGGGCACTGGCTACCTGCTCGGTAGTCAGTCCGCACATTTCCCGAAGTGTCAGGGCTACCCGGGCATCTATGGAAAGGCCGGGGTGGCAGCAGGTGAACAGCAGCCGGAGCTGGTCATCTGCGATGGATTGCTCATCGGGCTCGGGAGCAACGTCCTCACCGTTTGCCAGAAGATGGGAATACTGCCGGGCGGTCTGCTTGCGCCGGATCTGGTCGATGCCCCTGCGTTGACCAGCACGAATCAGCCAGGCGGTCGGGTTGTCGGGGGTGCCTTCCTCCGGCCATTGGCGGATAGCGGCGGTGAAGGCCTCCTGCATAGCCTCCTCGGCCAGCGCAAAATCGCCGAGCAGGCGGATCAGCGTTGCGAGCACCCGTCGGGACTGTTGCTGGTAGAGTTGCCCAAGTGCGAGAGGGTCGTTGGCCATTGGTTTCTGTCCGGGAGTTTCACACCAGTGCAGTCACTTTAGTTCACTCGAAGCGATCCCAGTAGGGCGGTTCGCCGAAGTAGCCGTCGAGAAAGTCGACAAAGCTGCGCACCTTGCTGGCCAGCAGCTGCCGGTGCGCGAACACCGCGAACAGCGCCATTGGTGCTGGTTCATGGTCCGGCAGGATAACCTGCAGTTTTCCGTCCCGAATTGCAGAGCCTGCGATGAAGGTGGGCTGCAGCGCGATTCCGGCGCCGGCAATGGCGGCTTCCACCAGCACGTCGCCGTTGTTGCTGACCATGTCACCCTCCGAATGTTTCCCCGCGCTCCTCAGCCACCGGTGAACCTGTCCGCTGGCGTCCTGATCCATATAGCTGTAGCGCAGATAACGATGATGCTCGAGGTCCTCCGGGCGCTGAGGGGTACCGTGCTGTTTCAGGTAGTCCGGCGAGGCGCACAGCACCAGCCGTACCGGTGCGATGCGCCTGGCGATCAGCGACGAACTCTTCAGGTGGCCGATGCGCAAGGCCACATCAAAGCCTTCCTCGACAATATCCACTTTGCGGTCGTTCAGTTGCAAGTCGATGTCGACGGCGGGATGGGCGTTCTGGAAACCGGTCAGTAAGGGAGCCATGTGGCGGATGGCAAAGGACACCGGGGCACTGATGCGTAACAGGCCCCGGGCCTCGGTCTGCAGGTCGCCCAGCTGGTTTTCCAGATCGTCGATATCGGTGAGCACCTGTTCGGCGCGCTGATGGTAGCGGATGCCGGCTTCGGTCAGATGAAGCTTCCGCGTGGTTCGGTTGAGGAGGCGTACGCCCAGGTGCTGTTCCAGTTGGGAAACGTACTTGCTGACCAGCTGAGGTGACATCTCCAGCCGGTCCGCAGCGCGGGTGAAAGTGCCTTCGTTCACCACGGTGACAAAGGCGCGCATGGCGTCGATACGGTCCATTGGGTCGTCCTGCCTTGTTGTTATCTGCAATTATCAACATATGGTTGATAATAAGCCAACACTGCCCACCTTAGTCTTTCGATCCGGCGATAGTAAAGTGGTCCCATCTTCTGGAGCGGCGCTTCAGAACCCATCAATAGCGAAAGATTCGAGGTGACCCTTATGAACACTCAATTTGCACAGGCGCTTTTCGGTTCCACCGGCGGCTTTGCGGCGCTGGTCCTGCGGGTACCGGCCGGGCTCATTCTGGCGGCCCACGGCGCGCAGAAACTGTTTGCCTGGTTTGGCGGCTACGGTCTGGAAGGCACCGGTCAGTGGATGGCCAGCATCGGCCTGGAGCCGGGCTACCTGATGGCACTGATGGCCGGTAGTGCCGAGTTCTTCGGCGGTCTGGCCCTGGCCCTGGGCTTGCTGACCCGCCCGGCGGCGCTGGTCAGCGCCATTGCCATGCTGGTGGCGATCTTCGCGGTTCACATCGGTAACGGCCTGTTTATGTCCAACAACGGCTATGAGTATGCCCTGACCCTGTTCGTGGTCAGTGTGGCCCTGGCGATTCAGGGTGGCGGACGCTTTGCCCTGGATAACGTGCTGCTTGAGCGACTCGGTCGCGGAGCTGCGTACCGCAAGCCTCTCGCGGCATAATCGGCGATATTCAGAACAAAAGGCGCTCCTGGAGTTGCCCGGGAGCTCAGGTTCGGGAGTGACAAACATGCAGAGAACGACCGATGTCTTGTTCATTTCTCACGGTGGCGGGCCGATGCCGCTGCTGGGAGACCCTGGCCATCGCGAGATGGTGGATCGGCTCACTGAAATTGCCGGCAAGCTGCGCAAGCCCTCGGCCATCCTGGTGATCAGCGCCCACTGGGAGGAATCAATGCCGACGATCACCGCGGGAGCCAACCCGTCGCTGATCTACGATTACTACGGCTTCCCGCCCGAGGCCTACGCCATCGAGTACCCGTGCCCCGGTGAGCCGGCGCTTGCGGGACAGATTCATGGGGCACTGGAGAAGGCCGGGATACCGGCAAGGCTGGATGAGCAGCGGGGTTTCGATCACGGCCTGTTTGTACCGCTGAAACTGATGTATCCGCAGGCGGATATTCCGTGTGTGCAGCTGTCACTGGTGAACAGTCTGGATGCGGAGGCCCATCTGGCCATTGGCCGGGCCTTGCAGGCACTGGACTACGACAACCTGCTGGTCATCGGCTCCGGCTTCTCCTTCCATAACATGCGGGCGTTTTTCGCCTCCGCGACCCCGGAGATCCAGGCACGAAACCGGGCCTTCGAGGCCTGGCTGGAGGATACCTGTACCAATGCGGCAATCAGTGAAATCGAACGGACTGACCTTCTGAAGCATTGGGACCAGGCACCCTATGCCCGGTTCTGTCACCCCCGTGAGGAACACTTGCTTCCGCTGCATGTGTGTTATGGACTGGCGGGGCAGGCCGCCCGGACCCGCTTTGAGGCAACCATTCTTGGAAAGCAGTCCGGGATGTTTTACTGGCGGGTGGGCCGGTAAAGTAGGGGCTGACTCACGGTTTCCGGAGGCTGTGACTGTTGCCATGATGCCGCTGAAAAAACGGGGCTCTCATGTCCCCTGAGCTGTATCTCCTGCTGGCGGATTCGCTGCTGGTCCTGCATGTACTGCTGGTGGTTTTTGTCATTTTCGGGCTGGCGGCGGTTTTCCTGGGCCGTTTGCTGCATTGGCGCTGGGTGCGGAATTTCTGGTTCCGGGTCACTCATCTGGTGGTAATCGGCATTGTTGTGCTCCAGGCCTGGCTTGGCGTGCTGTGCCCGCTGACCGTCTGGGAAATGGAACTGAGGGAGCGAGCCGGCGCGGCCGGCTATGAGGGCTCGTTCATCCAGCACTGGCTGCAATCCCTTCTGTATTACAGTGCCCCGGAGTGGGTGTTTATCCTCACCTATACGGTATTCGGGGGCGTGGTCCTGGCCAGCTGGTTTCTGGTCAGGCCAGGACCGCCCCGGAAATAAGCCTCAGCGTGTCTGAATCACGCCGTTCTCGTCGGAAATGACGATCTCCACCCGCCGGTTCTGCTGTCGCCCGGCACTGGTGTCATTGCTCGCCACGGGATAGGCCTCGCCATAACCCATGACTTCCACCCGGCTGCGGGCTACCCCCTCGGCCATCAGCGCATCGCGCACGGCCATGGCCCGACGTTCGGACAGATCCTGGTTATACGACTCTGAGCCGGTGCTGTCGGTATAGCCTTCAACCCGTACCCGGCGGTCTTCATACTGGAGCATGAAGTCTGACAACCGCTGTACCGTGCGCATTCCGGCAGGCTTCAGGTCGGCCTTGTTGAGGTCGAACAGGACATCGCCGAGGGTCAGCACCATGCCGCGCTCGGTCTTCTCGGCCTGGAGGGCCTCCATTTGGGCACGCAGGGCTTCCGCCTCGTTGGATTTCAGTTCCAGCATGATGTCCTGGCGACGTTTTTCGGCGGAGCTGATTTCCTCTTCCAGCTCGGCGCGCAGGCCCTGCTGTTCCGCAATCTCCGCGTGGCGCTTGGCGAGATAGGCGGCGTGCTCAACCCGCACGAGATCCTCGTCATCCTCCAGCAAGGCTTGCGCCCGATCCAGTTCGGTCCGGGCACTGCGGAGCTGGCTGGAGCCGCTGCGGGCAACGTAGGGATCTTCCGCGATCTCGTTGTAGATCATGCGGGCTTCTTCGATTTTGGCGTTCTGCTCCGGGGCACTGGCACAGCCAAACATCAGCGCCGACAGCCCGACCGTGGTTATCAGGGATAGTGTGCGATTCATGGTGTCGATCTCCTTTCAGGGCTCACTGTTGGTCCATTTCCAACTGTCTGCGGAGGTTCTCAATGTTGGCATTGATCTCCTCCACGGCGCGCCTGGCTTTTTCGGTCTCGGAGCGTGCTCCGGCCAACTGTGCGTCCACCGCGGCCTGCTCCAGCAAGCGCTCGGCTTCCCTGTATTCTTCCCGATCGATCAGTTCGCGGGCATCGGCCACCTTGTTCTGTGCCTGGTTCAGCAGAACCGGCTCGAACTGACGGGCATCGGCAGCTTCTGCCTGGGTGATGGACCCGGTGGCCAGCTGCAAATCACTGTCCGGACGGGGTCCGGGACCCGCGCAGGCCGCGAGGGTCACTGCGAGTCCAAGAATGATGAGGGGGCGTGAGAAACGGATGTGTGGCTGCATGCATGAACTCCCTTGTTCAGACATTTCCTTAAGTAGGGGTGATCGCGACGGTTAAGATTTGAGCAATCCCTACGGAAATATAGCAGCTGGGCAGGGGGAACGCGGGTTTTGATTGAATAATGAGCGAATTCGGGCCCGGGCGTCTGAAGATGAGCTCAGTCGGGCCGGAACCGCTGTTACTGCGTACGTTGACGCTCTCGAGGGTTGCGGGCACTTGTCGCCAGTCCGCGCTGACGGCGTGTTCGTACAGGGTGTGAAAGGGGCCGAGGGCCAGGACGCCAAGACCAACGGCCAGAAAGATGGGGCCAAAGAGACTGACCCCGGGCCCATGGGGCATCAACGCACCCGATCGGTTTGCAGGTACTGCTTCTTGGGCAATGAAATGCCGTCGTCGTAGAGCGTGGTGCCCGAGCGCAGGCAGACCGAGAGGTTGCGATGGGACTCCCCGGTTTCCTTTGGCAGCAGGTCTTTCACCGTGTCCATCTCTTTGAGCAGTTCCTGCTCGGACAGAGTCATCTTTTCCCGGGCGAATTCGCCGATCTCCAGACCCTGGACTATCTGGTAGCGGCCATAGTCACAGCGCACCGGGAAGGAATAGATGATGCCTTTCTCGATCCCGTAGCTGCCATCGCTGACAATGCCCATACTTACCCAGTCGTTCTCGGGTGTACCGTTAATCCAGTCGTGCATGTGATGGATGATGGCCTGGGCGGCCGAGGCGGCACTGGAATGGCCGCGGGCGTCGATGATGGCCGAGCCCCGCTTCTGGATCTTTTCGATGAAGGTGTCCCGGTACCAGCCCTGATCCAACTGCGGCAACGCCGGCTCGCCGTAAATGGTGGCGTGGTGCAGATCCGGGAACTGGGTGGAGGAGTGGTTGCCCCAGACTGTGATGCGGCGGATATCCTTTGGGTTGGCACCGGTATGGTTGGCCAGGATGCCCCGGGTACGGTTGTGGTCCAGGCGGGTGAGAGCGGTGAACTGGGCTGGTGACAGGTCCGGCGCATTGCGGCTGGCGATCAAAGCGTTGGTGTTGGCGGGGTTACCGACGACCAGCACCTTCACATCCCGGTTGGCCAGCTTGTTGATGGCCCGACCCTGGTGGGCGAAGATCGGTGCGTTGCTGGCAATCAGTTCGCTGCGCTCCATGCCCGGCCCCCGCGGCTTGGCGCCGATCAGCAGCACGTAGTGAGCACCGACCACCCCTTCCTCGAAGTTGTCATGCAGACTGATGCTGTGCAGCAGCGGGAACGCGCAGTCCTCCAGCTCCATGGCAATACCGCGCAACGGCTCCATTGCCTGCGGCATCTCAATCAATTGCAGAATAACCGGCTGATCCCGGCCGATCATTTCACCGGTGGCGATCTTGAACAGCAGGGAGTGGCTGATACTGCCGGCGGCGCCGGTGATGGCGATTCTGACGGGACGTTTCATAGCTAGTAACCATTGTTGTTGTGGATCCGGATTTGCCGGCGTTCACCGGCGAAAACGAGAATAACGATTATGCTTGGAGGATAGAAGGTATGGCAGAGCCTGCGATGGTTTGTCGCAGTGCCTTCTTCAACTGGGGCGCACTTCTCGGGGCGGGTATTGCGTGGTTTCTCGCCAGGGTTGTGCTGGTCTATCTGGCGGCTTTTCTTTTTCGTTAGTTGAGCTCCGTTACTCAATCATTACCCTCGGCTTTGTCTTTTTCCTCCATCTCCGTCTTGCGTTTGCGGATCTTCTCCAGTTTCTCCGGTGGGATGCGCATATGGGCGGAATCGCGTAGCAACATGAGGCTGCCGACAATCAAGGCGAGCGCGAGCAAAATGATGATCCATCCAATCAGAGGCATATCCGTGACCCTCACGCGGAACCAACGTCAATGGTGCACGAGGCCGGACCTTCCTTCCACACCATTTTTGCCGCGCTGGCTCCGGCGGGACTAGTGACAGTGCGCATGCGCTGCCGCGTCGGTGTCTCGCGGATCCCCCATGCCGCCCTTGAGGCCATACTTGATCAGCAACAGATTGGCGGGCCAGGCCGCGAAAAGGCCGAGGGACAGGGATACGTAGAGGGATGACCAGAACAGGGCGTCGCCCATGGTGGACTTGCCGCCGAGATACAGATCGGTAGTGATGGCCACCGATTCCATCACCACGATGGAAATAGTCTCGGCCACGAATGCCCCCTTGAAGGCTTCCTTGAAGGCCATTCCGTTCTGCATCATCGGGCCGATGTTCAGGGCAAAGCCGAAGATATAGGCCAGGGTGAAGGTGATGACAGCGGCCCAGAAGTTCCCCATTGCGAACAGGCCCACGGAGATAATCACACCCAGGATCTCGCCAATGCCGCAGCCGGAATAGCAGTGGGCCACGGAGCGGAAGCCTTTCCGGGACAGGCTGTCTGTCGGAATCTGTTGACGCCCCGAGTAACGGTAGATCAGGACACCGATGGGCCCGGAATACAGAACTGTGAGGGTCCAGACCCATTGCATCATGGAGGCAATGTGGCTGTTGTTGGTGCGCAGATCGTACACAACCCACGCTACACTGGCAGCAACGAGTGCGAGCCAGATACCGAGTCCGCTCCAGCTGTCGATCAGGGTCTGAATCTGGTCAATACTCATGGAAGAAGGGTCCTGTCCGGAGAGTTTGTGCCTACTGTCTGTGACCATGGAACCGGATAGCCCACTTTTCAACCAGCTCGGTCAAAACGTTGGCCGGGCTATACGGATGGGAGGAACGAATGGCATCAGAAGCAGACAAGCCGGACTCTTCCGACAACTGGTCGCAGAAGGTAACGGAAACCAGCGATTCGCTGGATCTCGAGGCAGGTGTGTTCACGCTGGAGGATCCGAAGGAGATCGCGCTTTCACTCAGCCGATCAGCAGAGCAGAGCTGGCGCCGTAAATCTGAACCGTATCGCTCGGCGATGTCGATGCTGACGTTTTATATCAACCGCGCCGGCAAACATTTGCCAGACGACCAGCGCAAGCGGCTGGAGCAGGCCAAGGACGAGCTGAGAGCCCTCTACGGCCGGCCCAGGAAACAGACCGCTGACCGTAAATAAGCAGACTGGCGGGTCTTCTGTTAAGTTTAGGGATAATCCCCCAGAGAAGGAGTTCGTCCATGTTCGTTGCCGAGAAAGCCACCGGGCACTTGATCGAAGTGCTGGATAGAGCCGCTCTGTTCGACCCTCACCTGGATTCCATCAGGGGCAGTCTTCACTATGGGGAAGAAGCCCAGGACCCGGAATCTTTCCAGAAATCCGAACTGGTTTTCCCCTCCGGTGAACCCCTGCCGAAGTGCTGGACGGATCCGAATTACCGCCGTAAGGAATAAATTCTTCGCTGAATCGTCCTCCTGATGAAAGCCACCCGAAAAGGGTAAAAACAGGAGGACGAAATCATGAAAAAGCAGGTACTGACCCTCGCAATCTGTTCCATCTTTTCCACCGCTGCGTTTGCGGCCGAAGGCTCCGGTGCTGCCAATGCCGATATGCAGGCCGACACCAGCATGAGCGCTGAGGCCAGCGCCCAGAATGGTGTTTCTGCCCAGGGTAGTGGCTCTGCCTCTGCCGAGGGCAGTGTCAACGGCCAGGCTGTTCGGGACGAGGCGTCCGAACAGGGTCAGGCGGCCAGCAACGAGGCGCGCCAGAAGGCCAACACAGCTGTCAGCGCCGGTGTCGAGGCGGGTCAGAAGGTTCGTGGCACCGCCAATGCTACAGCGGATGCGGCAACCGACACTGCCGCCGAGCAGCGTGAAGCCGCCGGCGAACGCATGAACAAGGCCCGAAATGCCGAAATCCAGGCTGAAACCAATCAGCAGATCGGCACGTCAGTCTCCGATAGCGTCAAAAGCGAAGTCCGTAACACCGTGAAAGGTACGGTGCAGGGTTCCGCTGGCGGCGGCCTGTTGTAAAGGCGTGATCCGAGAGCAGCCGGGCCCTTTCAGGCCCGGCTTTTTTCTGACAGAGAGGAGCCGATATGCGTTTGATACAGCGAATCTCCACCCTGTCCCTGGCACTGGGACTGATGTCTCCGGTTCTGGTGGTCGAGGCGGCGGACAAGGCTGAACTGAACGGCCATCTGGAAGGCGGCTATGAGCACGACAGCAACCTGACCGTGGACGAACTGAATGCCTCTTCCGGCGAGAGTGACGAGGCCTGGGTGTTCGATGCCGGTCTGGAAGGTATCCTCAAGCCGGCAGAACGACTGAATGTCACTCTGGGGTATTCGGTGTCCGGTCGCCGGTACCAGACTTTTGACCGGTTTGATCAGGACATCCACCTGGCGTCTGCCGACATCAGTTACGACTTCGATCCGGTCACTGTCGGGGCGAGCTACCATTTCTCCCATGCCACACTGGGTTCCGACCCTTTCCTGGATTATCGGCGGGCGAGTGTCTATCTCGGTCGTCTGGTGGGTGACGATGTCTACCTGCTGGCGAGCGTGCAGGACAAATCCAAGGACTTCGAGGACAGCAGCGCCCGGGACTCGGACATCAAAGGCGCCAGCCTGGACTCGTTTTTCTTTTTCAACGAAGCGCGAAGCCATTTACTGGTTGGGTTGGACGGCGACCGCGAGGACGCCGAGGCTGATGCCTATGACAACCGCCTGATCCGGGTCCGCGTCAGCCTGGTGCACAAGTTTACGTTGGCCGGCGAGGACAACCGGTTCCGCCTGGGCTGGCGCTTCGAGGACCGGGAATACGAGGCGGTGACCATCACCAGCAGCGATCCGTTGCTGACGGATCCGCTCACTGGTGACCTTACCGAGCGCAGTTCCAGCCAGCGCGTGGATCAGGCCCGGATCCTGGAGGCGGGTTGGCGCATCGGCCTGACCGAGGTGGTCAGTGTTGAGCCCAGCATTTCCTACGGTAACTATACCTCCAACGTGGACTCGGCCGACTATGGCAAGACCGTGGCCGGCGTCACCCTGCGGGCCGGTTTCTGACCGGGAAGGCTCAGTAATCCAGCAGGCCGTGGCCGAAACTCCGGTCACGGCCAGGTTCGCCAAGATCCCGGGCTGTCCCGATAAGTGCCTCGATTGCCTGCTCGGCAGAAGCCTCACGGAGCCGGCAGGCCAGGGCCGCCGTGACCACCGGTGCCGCCAGGGAAGTGCCGCTGTCAGAGACCCGGCCGCCCTCCGGAGCGGCGACCGGAACCGATACCCCCCGGGCCGCAAACATCACCTGCTTGCCACGATTGGCCCACCGATAGAGCTCATTCGAGTCGTCCACCGCGGTAACACCGACAACCCCGGGATAGGCTGCCGGATACAGCGGCGGCGCCGCCGGGCCCTGGTTGCCGACCGCCGCCACCAGCACAAGGCCACGATCCAGCAGGTTGCGGATAACCGTCGCCAGTACCCGGTTATCCGGCCCCGTCAGGCTGATGTTCAGGACGGAAATATCCTGCTCCGACAGCCAGTTCAGGCCCTCCAGGAGATGCCCCAGGGTGGCGCCGGACAGGTTCCGGTTCCGGTCATAGAACACCGACGCGTTGAACAGCGTAGCGCTCGGAAGCCGGGCCGGCGAGTCATTGCTGAGGTCGCCCACCATCAGGCTTGCGACGGCGGTCCCGTGGGCGCGTGGCTCCGAGAGCTGGCCTTTCGCTCCGTCGACGTCCAGGAAACGGGACTGCACGACGCGGGCCTGCCGGAACACAGGATGCCCGGTGGCAATCGAGGTATCCACCATACCGACCCGGACCGGAGCGGAGCACAGACTCTGCCGCTGGGATGACCGCGCCTGCGGTTCCTGCGGCGGTTCGTCAGCCTGCGGGCTGTAGATGTGGTTCCGGTCCAGCCGGTCCACAAGCTTCGGCAGGATTGCTTGCAGTGCTTGCCGCGAGTCCAGCTCCGGTGATACCCGGAAGCGGACAAGGTTCAGGCCCAGTCCCCCCAGTTCCTGACGCTTGAGCAGCGTAATGCCGGGTTGGTCGAGTCGGGCGATTTCCTCGTTCGTGCCGGTGAACAGCCACTGGCGTTCCACAGCACGCCCGCCATCGTCGACGGCAACCTCGGTGAACGCCACCTCGCCCTGTTCCGTCAGGACAGGAAGCTCCGGGGGCAGGTTTTCAAGCGGGTTACGGAGGGATTCGGTCGCGGTTTCTACCCGGTCCTCGACCTGCCGGGCCATCCTTCGCTCCACGAGCCGTTCTGCGCTCTGTTCCACCTGTCGGGTAACGGGTCCGGCCGCACCCTCCAGCACGCTGCCGGTACCCAGCGCCAGGACCGGGGTAGCAAGAGAGGCCAGGGCAAGTGCGGGGAGCCAATGGATCTTTCGGGAGTGCTTCATCGTGTCTGTCCGGATTCGGAAGTGTTTCATTCGATATAACGACCGGGTCGGGAAAAAATTCCTTTCTCTATGGAATAAAACGGTTTCTGGCTCGTTGTACTGGTAACACGTATCAGCAAAGAGCGCTATGCAACAGGAAATCACCGAACTTTTGCCCAGGCTCAGACGCTTTGCCTACTCGCTCACCGGCTCCATGCCCGATGCCGACGACCTGCTCCAGAATACGGTGGAACGGTTGCTGGCCCGGGACATACCACGGGACGCGGACCTGACCAAGTGGGCGTTCCGGGTCTGCCGGAATGTCTGGATAGACGAATGCCGGGCCCGAAAGGTTCGCCGGGAGGCGGCGGAGCAGCCTGAGCTGACCGACGGCCAGGTTGTCGACGGCGAACGTCAGACCACCCGGAAAATCGAATGGAACCGGGTGGATGCGGCCATGGCCCGACTGCCGGAAGATCAGCGCCAGATCATTTCCCTGGTGGCCATACAGGGTCTGTCTTATCAGGCGGTGGCCGAGATCCTGTCGGTACCCAGGGGCACGGTAATGAGCCGGCTCGCCCGGGCACGATCGGCATTGAGCGAGGCGCTGGCACCCGTAAGTATGAGGACCGAATCATGAAGATTACCGACGAGACCCTGTCTGCCTTCCTGGACCATGAACTGCCCGAGGCGGAGATGCAGGCGGTGCGTGACCAGCTGGCCGCCGACCCGGCTCTGGCCGATCGTCTGGCGGAACTGGCGTCGGTGGATGCCGAACTGCAGGCCCGCTATGGCGTGATCGATGAGCGGCCGATGCCGGAAACCGTGACCCGGCTGCTGGGGGATGAGCCGTCCGCAGGTGCCGGCGGCGGGCCGGACAATGTCATTGCCTTCCCCGGGTGGCGCCGGGTGCGGGAGCACACCGGGAAAGCCGTCGCCGCGGCCGTAATTGCCGGGTTTGCCCTCGCCCAGTGGCTGGCCGTGCCCGGCCCCGGCGAAGAGGCCGGCTGGGCGGAAGTGGCACAGGCCCTGGAGACGCGTCCGAGCGGTGAGCCCCATGCCATTGACGAAACCACCGTGACGCCGAGGCTGACCTTCCGGAACCAGGACGGAGACTGGTGTCGGCAGTACCTGGTACAGAAGGCTGACCATGCCTCCGAACAGATTGCCTGCCGCACCGGTGCCGGTGACTGGCAACAGGTGGCGAGAGTCGATGTGGAGGTAAGCGCCTCACCGGAGACCTATCAGACCGCGACTGGAGGTCGCGTCCTGGATGAGACGCTGAATCGACTCATGGAAGGGCCGCCCATTGGCCCTGATGCGGAAAGAACTCTGATCGGGAAAGAGTGGAGCGGCCAATAACGGCCGCTCTTTTTTTGAGCAAATTTGAAATACCCGTCATGTTTCTGTAGCCTTTATTTTAATTGAACGTTCAATTAATAAAAAACAGGCAGAAATCTGAGCCTGTTTACGACACGGAAATCATCGGGAATACGCGGAATCGCCATGCCAAAAGTTGGAATGAAAGATACCCGCAAGCAGCAGCTCATCGACGCCACCATGGAGTCCATTGCCGAGCTGGGCATGCAGAACACCACCATTGTCAGCATCAGCAAGCGGGCGGGGATGTCCTCGGGGATCATCAGTCATTACTTCGGGGGCAAGCAGGGCCTGATCGAGTCGGCCTTGCGTTACCTGCTCGAGCAGCTGGGAAAGGAACTGCGTGAGCGCATGGCGAAAACCGATGGCTCGCCGGAGCAGCGGCTCGATTGCATCGTGGAAGCCAACTTCTCCGAATTCCAGCGCTCGGCCCTGGCCGCCAAGACCTGGCTGAGCTTCTGGTCCCGCTCCATGCATGAGCCGGGGCTCAAGCGACTGCAGCAGATCAACAACGCCCGGCTGTACAGCAACCTGCGCTATTCCTTTGCCCAGGTGTTGCCGGCGGGGCAGGCCACGGAGGCCGCGCGCCAGACCGCTGCGATGATTGACGGTTTCTGGCTGCGAAGTGCCCTGAGCCTGGACCCGATGGAAAGCTTCGAGGCGGGCGAGCGGCTCACCAAACAGTTTATTCACGACACCCTGGCCAAGGCCGGGGCAACGAATTCAGCGAATTGAGGTTACCGGTCACTATGTCCAACAACGTACCTGTGGTTCAGAACTTTGTGCACGGCCGTTTCCTGGCCAACACCAGCGGCGAGACCTTCCCGGTGGTCAACCCGGCCACCGGCCAGGTCATCTACGAGGTGGAAGTGGCGGATGAGGCCATCCAGCAGGCGGCCATGGAAAGTGCCCGGGCCGGTTTTGCCCAGTGGTCCGCCATGCCGGCCATCGAGCGCAGCCGCATCCTGTTGAAGGCGGTGGCCTTACTGCGTGAGCGCAACGACGAGCTGGCGGCCGCGGAAGTTCGGGATACCGGCAAGCCCTGGCAGGAAGCGGAGGCCGTGGATGTGGTCACCGGCGCGGACGCCATCGAATTCTTCGCCGGCCTGGCGCCCTCCATCGAGGGCAACCAGCAGGATCTGGGTGGCGATTTCTACTACACCCGCCGCGAGCCGCTGGGTATCTGCGCCGGCATCGGTGCCTGGAACTACCCGATCCAGATCGCGTGCTGGAAGTCAGCTCCGGCGCTGGCCTGCGGCAACGCCATGATCTTCAAACCCTCCGAGGAAACCCCGATGGGCGCGGTGAAGTTGGCGGAAATCTTTGTCGAGGCCGGTGTGCCGGCTGGCGTGTTCAACGTGGTCCAGGGTGAGGCGGAAGTCGGCCAGTGGCTGACCCACCACCCGGACATCGCCAAGGTGTCGTTCACCGGCGAAGTTGCCACCGGCAAGAAGGTAATGTCAGCGGCATCGTCCACTCTGAAGGACGTCACCATGGAACTCGGCGGCAAGTCCCCACTGATTGTCTTTGACGACGCCGACCTGGAGAACGCCATCTCCGCCGCCATGGTGGGCAACTTCTACACCCAGGGCGAAATCTGCACCAACGGTACCCGGGTGTTCGTGCACGAGGATATCTACCCGCAGTTCATGGAGCGCCTTCTGGAGCGGACCCGCAAGAACATCAAGCCGGGTGACCCGATGAATCCGGACACCAACTTCGGCGCCCTGATCTCCAAAAAGCATCAGGACCTGGTGCTGGATTACATCGCCAAGGGGCTTTCTGAAGGCGCCACCCTGAGCCACGGAGGCCGGGCCTTCGAGCCGGATGATTCCAAAGGTGGCTATTTCGTGGAGCCCACCATCTTCACCGACTGCACCGATGACATGGCCATCGTGCAGGAAGAGATCTTCGGGCCGGTGATGTCGGTACTGACCTTCTCCGACGAGGACGAGGTGATTGCCCGCGCCAACAACACCGAGACCGGTCTGGCCGCCGGCGTGTTTACCAACGACATCCGCCGGGCGCACCGGGTTATCCATCAGATCCAGGCGGGCATCTGCTGGATCAACAGTTACGGCGCCTCGCCGGCGGAAATGCCGGTGGGCGGCTACAAGCTCTCGGGCATCGGCCGGGAAAACGGGCGCGAGACCATTGCGCACTACACCCAGATCAAGTCGGTGTATGTGGGCATGGAAGATCTCGACGCCCCGTTTTAAGCCCGCAGGCCACAGAGGAGAACGCGTATGAAAGAAAATCAATACGACTACATCATCGTGGGCGCGGGCTCGGCCGGTTGTGTGCTGGCCAACCGTCTCACCGAGGATGGCCAGAACAAGGTGCTGCTGCTGGAGACCGGCGGCAGCGACAAGAGCATCTTTATCCAGATGCCCACGGCCCTGTCCATTCCCATGAACACCAAAAAGTACGCCTGGCAGTTCGAGACCGAACCGGAGCCCTACCTTGACAACCGCCGCATGCATTGTCCCCGGGGCAAGGTGCTGGGCGGCTCGTCGTCCATTAACGGCATGGTCTATGTCCGTGGCCACGCCCGGGATTTTGACGAGTGGGAATCTGAAGGCGCCACCGGCTGGCAGTACGCCAATGTCTTGCCCTACTTCAGGAAGGCGGAAACCTGGGCCTTCGGTGGCGATGACTACCGGGGCGATTCCGGACCGCTGGGCGTGAATAACGGCAACAACATGCAGAACCCGCTGTACAGGGCCTTTATCAAGGCGGGTTCCGATGCCGGTTATTTCGAAACCGCCGACTACAACGGCGCCCAGCAGGAGGGCTTCGGTGCCATGCACATGACGGTCAAGAACGGCCGTCGCTGGTCCACCGCCAACGCCTATCTGCGCCCGGCCATGGGGCGGGATAACCTGACCGTGGTCACCCACGCCCTGGTTCACAAGGTATTGCTGGAAGGCAAGACTGCCACCGGCGTGCGTTACGAGCAGGGTGGCAAGGTCCACGAGGTACAGGCCAGCCGCGAAGTGATTCTCTCCGCCGGTTCCATCGGTTCTCCGCACCTGTTGCAACTGTCCGGTATCGGCAAGCGCGAGGTGCTGGAGCAGGCCGGTATCGAGGTGCAGCACGAGCTGCCCGGCGTGGGTGAGAATCTGCAGGACCATCTGGAATTCTACTTCCAGTTCCGCTGCAACCAGCCGGTGTCCCTGAACCGCAAACTGGACTGGTGGAACAAGCTCAAGATCGGGGTGCGCTGGATCCTGCGCAAGGACGGTCTGGGCGCCACCAATCATTTCGAGTCCTGTGGCTTCATCCGCTCCAAGGCCGGCGTCGAGTGGCCGGACCTGCAATACCATTTCCTGCCGGCAGCCATGCGCTATGACGGCAAAGAAGCCTTCGATGGTGATGGCTTCCAGCTGCACATCGGCCATAACAAGCCGAAGAGTCGTGGCTTTGTGCACGTGCAGTCCGCCGATCCGAGGCAGGCGCCTCGCATCCGCTTCAACTACCTGCAGCACGAAGCCGATCGGGAAGGCTTCCGGGATTGCGTACGGCTGACCCGCGAAATCATCAACCAGCCGGCCATGGACGAGTACCGGGGCTCAGAAATCCAGCCCGGCGCAGAGGTCCAGAGCGACGAGCAGATCGACGCCTTCGTGCGCCAGGCGGTGGAGAGCGCCTATCACCCGTCCTGCTCCTGCAAGATGGGCACCGACGAGCTGGCGGTGGTGGATCCGGAAACCCGGGTTCGCGGCATCGACAAGCTGCGGGTGGTGGACTCGTCCATCTTCCCGACCATACCCAACGGCAACCTGAACGCGCCCACCATCATGGTGGCCGAGCGGGCCGCCGACCTGATCCGGGGCAAGGAGCCCCTGCAATCTTCTGAAGTGCCTGTGGTAATGGACGACCAGTGGCAGGCACGGCAGAGACCGGGACAGGCAAAGCGCGCGCTGGCATAGCGCGTCGTCATCCCGCCCGGGCGTGCAACGCGCCCGGGGTTTTGCAAGCCCTCAGGATTTCCCTATCAGCGCGACGGCATCCCGCCGTTTCCGGGCGCCGGATAGGCAAGTCCTGGGTTTGTGTCCGATTCGAAAGAAGCAGCGCTTACAAAGTAGAGGAGGAACACCCATGCTGTTCACTATAATGATGACAAACAACCGGAGGTGCAGCGCATGACACTCTGGTTATCCACAGGCCTCATTTTCACCTTCGCCGCCATTGTCCTGATTCTGTACAAATGGTGGGATATGCAGTGCATCGGCGTAACGCCGGTCCGCACCCTGACCTTCATTGCCATCCTGTTCACCTCCGGCCTGGACGTGGGGCTGATCATGTTCCCGCTGACCGAGTTCGGCGGCTATGGCAACGTTGGCGAAAACCCGGAGTACGGCTTTGCCAATCCGCTGGCCATCGAGTTCGGCTTCTGGGCGTTCCTGATCTGGGGCTTCTATTTCCTGACCTGTTTCTACTTCGCCATCATTGAGCCGCGGGTGAAGTTCTTCGAGATCCCGCTGGTGAAGCTGGTTAACAACGTGGTGATCATCGGCACCTGTGCGTTCACCGCCTACCTGCTGCTGGTGAACCTCCCTTGGTATCTGCCACAACTGGGCGACGGTGAATCCGTGGTGCCCGCGTTCTACGTGATCGTGTTCCTGGCCATCGCGCTGGCGGTGTATTCCAGTTCCAAGGTGAAGTACATCCGCATTCTCAGCATCGGCTCCAGTGTGCTGTTCATTACCCTGATTGTCGGCATGTGGTTCCGGGCATTCGTGCTGGGCAAGGGCTCGCCGGCGGATTTCTTCGGCACTGCCAGCATGCTGGGCGAGTATTTCGGCAACATTCACCAGTTTGTGTTGCCGATTAACGACTACCACGCCTTCTACCTGTTCTGGTGGTTTGCATGGAGCATCATGATCGGCCAGTTCACTGCCCGTTTCGTCAGTGGTATCCGGACCTGGCAGCTGCTGATTGCCATGCTGGTGGTACCGTCCATCGCCATCGGGGTGTGGTTCAGCGTGCTGTATTACTATCACGCCGAAGGCCTGCAGATTGCTGCCTTCACCAACATTGCCATGATTTCCGTGGGTGTGCTGATGGTGGTGAATTCCCTGGATTCGCTGATCCGCCTGTATACGGACAACCTGAACCTGACCGCCCAGCGCCTGGGCCGGGTGAACTACGTGATCTTCAACCTGGTGGCCATGGTCGGGCTGACCATGCTGTTCCAGCTGGATTTCCTTCGTATCCAGTGGGTTGGTGCGCTGGTCATCGCCCTGTATTTCGCCTGCTTTGCCTACATCCTGGCGAAGAAGCGGAGCGAGGTGGCTGCCATCAAATCGTCACCCAAGGAAAATATTCTGGATTTCCACAAGATTGAACTTGCGGGATAAGACCCCATATCAACAACCGCAGTTACTTCCCGGGATGGAAATGACTGCGGGTTGTTGGTCCGGGCTTCGTCTGGATAGACTGAGCCTATCCCTTGATTGGAAATTATCAATTTAAACGAAGCCGGAAAAATCCGTATCTTTGCGTCCCGTAAATTCTTCAACCCTCAAATGCACCAAACAGGAGTTATCTTAAATGGGCATCATTAACAGCGAGATCAAGCCGTTCAACGCCACCGCATTCAAGAACGGTGAGTTTGTTGAGATCAGCGAAGCGGACGTAAAAGGTAAGTGGGCTGTCTTTTTCTTCTACCCGGCCGACTTCACTTTCGTATGTCCGACCGAGCTGGGCGACGTGGCTGACAAGTACGAAGAGCTGCAGAAGCTGGGCGTAGAAGTGTTCTCCGTGTCCACCGACACCCACTTCACCCACAAGGCGTGGCACGATACTTCCGAGACCATCGGCAAGATCCAGTACTACATGGTTGGCGACCAGACCGGCACCATCACCAACAACTTCGGTGTTATGCGTGAAGGCCAGGGCCTGGCCGACCGTGCCACTTTCGTGATCGATCCGGACGGCATCATCCAGGCCGTTGAGATCACTGCCGAAGGCATCGGCCGTGACGCCGACGACCTGCTGCGCAAGATCAAGGCCGCCCAGTACGTTCGCAAGAACCCGGGTGAAGTTTGCCCGGCCAAGTGGAAAGAAGGCGAAGAGACCCTGGCTCCGTCACTGGACCTGGTCGGCAAGATCTAAGTTTCGCCGAACGGTGAAACTGAATGGATGCGAGGTCTGCTCTGCGGACCTCGGATTCCCGAGGAACCCCGGCCCGGCCGGGGTTTTTTGTGTCTGACCGGTATCAGGAGCTGGCGATCTCGCTGCCGTAATCGGCGCCGCGGGCCTTGAGCCGGTAGAATTCCTCGATCACTTCCGCCATCGCTTCCGGACAGTAGGGCCGTAATCCGCTCAGCACCAGGCGTTTGGTCACATCGCCTACCGGCTTGCCATCGGCCTTCAACAGATATTCCAGCGTCACGTTGCCCCGTTTACCGGCGGCTTCCAGGTCGGCATTGCTCAGCTCCAGTTCAGGGGAGGAGGCATCCACTGTGTCCAGGGCCAGGCTCATGCTCTCATACATCACCATGGGGCGATCCGGATTGAACATGACGCCATTCGATTCCATCAGCGGCTTGAGGGTGTGCGGGAAGTTCTTGCCCGATGCGGCCACGTAGCAACGGGTGAAGTCCTCGATGAACTGCTCGTCCCGGGTAAGCTCGCCGCTGCGGGTAACCTCAAGGTAGACCTTGCCATTGTCGTCACAGACTTCGATGGTCTCATCCCCGTTCTCCCGGAATAGGAGCTCAACGCCATCACCAACCAGGGCGCGGAACCGGAATGTCATGTTCCGGGAAAGCCCGAAGCGGGACACAACCACGGCAAACAGTAGATCCCCCGGTACGCAGAAGCGGCGGGCATCGGGATCATGAATCGGGTTGAAGTCCCCGGCCACTTCCTTGGCGAACTTGCTGGCCTGGAGCGCGGAAATGGTGACACGTCCGTCCTGGAGGGAGTGGAAACGTTCTAGAAACATGGTTCGCCTTTTCGGGTCGCGGGGCTGACAATGGGAGATTAACTCTTCGTCCCCCTATGATAGTTGAGCCGTATCAATAGCAAAATGCGCTATTTGTCCTACTGTGGAAAAGAGGCCTGGAAATTCACGGGGGATGGCTTATGGGCATTACCGCAATTCCGGTAGATCAACGGGTGATCGATATCGATTCCCGCCGGTTCGCGTCGGTGGAAAAGGCGCTGGTGGAGCTGATCACCAACAGCGATGACAGTTACTCCCGACTCGAGCGTGCCGGAGTTGCGGTGACCGGCAGCATTACCATCCAGTATGAGCGCCACCAGAACGGCGCCATGCTGGTAGTTGCCGACCAGGCCGAGGGCATGACCTGGCAGCAGGCCCTGACCAGCCTGACCTATGGCGGTGCCCATAGCCCCCTGGCGAATGGTGAAGCAACCGGCCGGGGCTTCTTCGGTCGTGGTCTTAAACAGGCGATCTATGGCCTCGGTTATGGCTGGCTGGAAACCCTCCATAATGGCCGCTACACGCGCGTCGATTTGTTCCGGGGAGAGGATGGCGGCTACCTCTACGACGACGGTGAAGGCGATCGTGAGGCGAAGGATACCGACTACGAGCGCCTCGGCACCGATGCCAATGGTACCCGGGTGGCCATCGTGATCGACAATCCCCTGGTCCACATTTCCCAGTACCGTTCGGTTTTGCACTCCCTGTCCCACAACATCTACCTGCGGGAAATCCTCGGGCGTCGGCGAGTGGAGCTGGTACACCGTCAGGCCGGTAAGGAAGTGGAGCGGATGGGGCCGGTCCACTACCTGGAACCGGAATCCAGGGTGCTGCTGGGGCCACAGCAGCCATGCAGTTTTGTCTACGAACAGGTGAGCTACCCGTTTACCTTGACCCTGAAGCGGGCGCTCAATGCCGAGCTGACCCTGCACGGTGACGAGCGCACCAACGGGCTGCTGGTGTTGTCCGGTAACGCGGTGCTCGATTGCCAGTTGTTCGAGTTCGAGAACCAGGTGGGCACGGAATACCTGTTCGGCGAGGTGAATTGTCCTGCCCTGGCTGAAAAGCTGGGGCAGGGCCTGGCTATCATCAGTGACGAGCGTGACGGCCTGAACCTCAAGGATCCGTTTGTGGCAGCGTTCGGGCGGGCCGTCAGCAAGTATCTCCGCCCGGCGGTACAGGAAGAGCGGGAGCAACTGCGCCACCTGGAGCATGCGACCGCATCGGGTCGGACCGACCACATGATCGAGCATCTGCTGGAGCGGATGAACCGGGCCGCAATCCAGGATCTGCGCATCTCCTTGCCGCCGGCGGGTGATACTCAGGCGGAATCGGAGCCGGAGCCTGAAGAGCCTGCCCTGCGCTTTACCACCCCGTTCTATTACCGGCAGGCGGGGCATCCGTTTCATGTCTCCTTGCTGGTGAAACCGGCCAGCTTTGCCCCGGACGATGTGTTGCACATCAGCTACCGCTTCCCGGATTCGGTTCAGCTGGATACCAAACCGACGGAGGTGCCGGTGTCCCAGTTGACCGACCGCAATCGCATTGAATGGACTATCACCGGAGATTCCGTCGGAGACCGGGGTGAGATTACCGTTCGAAGCCAGCATTACTGGGCCTGGTGTGAGGTAGTGATCGCGGACCACGGCGCCCATCACCGGCACCATCGGCCCAAGCATCATCCCAGCCACAATCACCGGGCCGCATCCCGTGACCACGGCGAGGCGATGTTCATTGGCTATGACTTCCGCGCCCTGCACAACGAGCTGGAGCGAGCGGTATACAGCCCGAAGGAGCGCAAGATCCTGATCAATACCGAGGCACCGACCGTGCAGCTGTACGTGGACGGTCGCGGGCGTTTCCGGGATTCCGCGCGTCTGCTGCTGGCGGAGCTGTTTATGGACGTGATTTCCGATGAACTGGCCCGCCACCAGCTGGCACGGTCGAAGGAGCCGGAGAGCGTGGCCGCGTTCCACGCCGCCAAGATGGACATCATCCGGCGTTATGGCCGTGACATTCACCGTTCCTTCATCAATGCCTGACCGTCTGCCAGGGAGTGGCAGGCTATTGCTGCATTCCGCTTTATAGGGCTGCCCTATCAATCAGTTTGGGGCAATTAATTTGAGGCTTAGGCCTCGAATCCTTATCTTACCCGCATCTTCAATTACTGATTCATTTTTAATTCAAACACTTAGATTTACGACATATCAAGGGGAAAAACCTACATGTTGGATGCCAATATCAAGCAACAGCTCCAGGCCTACATGGAAAAACTGCAGCAGCCGATCGAGCTGGTGGCGGCCTACGACGACAGCAAGAAGTCCCAGGAGCTGAAAGAGCTGCTGGAAGATATCGAGCCGATGTCTTCCAAGATCAGCCTGCGTACCGAGGAAGACCCGGACGTGCGGCGCCCGTCCTTTGCGATCAACCGGGTGGGTAGTGACATTGGTGTCCGGTTTGCCGGCATCCCCATGGGCCATGAGTTCACCTCCCTGGTGCTGGCACTGCTGCAGGTGGGTGGTCATCCGTCCAAGGAATCCCAGGAGCTGATCGAGCAGATCAAGGACCTGGAAGGGAGTTTCGAATTCGAAACCTACTTCTCCCTGTCCTGCCAGAACTGCCCGGACGTGGTTCAGGCCCTGAACCTGATGGCTGTTCTGAACCCGAACATCAAGCACACCTCCATCGATGGTGCCCTGTTCCAGGACGAAGTGGAACAGCGTGAAGTGATGGCGGTGCCCAGCGTATTCATGAACGGCGAGTCCTGGGGCCAGGGCCGTATGACCCTGGAAGAGATCGTGGCGCGGCTGGACACCAGTTCCGCCGAGAAGGAAGCAGAGA
>Ga0114984_1000017_pt1 | contig 68862 bp, 69 predicted proteins | sample Shrwel1BS1Day1_FD_96987 | JGI IMG/M metagenome (GOLD analysis project Ga0114984, IMG submission 96987) | Subsurface microbial communities from deep shales in Ohio, USA - Utica-3 well 1 S-1-Day1 | ecosystem: Environmental > Aquatic > Deep subsurface > Shale gas/oil reservoir > Produced water/Flow...
CAACCTCAGCTCTGCCCGTGGACGAATCATGGATGCGGACTTCGCCAAAGAAACTGCAAACCTGACCCGTTCGCAGATTCTGCAACAGGCTGGCACCGCCATGTTGGCCCAGGCCAACCAGCTGCCCAACAACGTGTTGAGCTTGCTGCGTTAACTCAGACTTAGTCTGATCTCTGACAAGAATTTGCCAAAAGCAGGTTCGAATCAAACCAAAAGCCCGGTGAATGAAGCTCACCGGGCTTTTTAACGCTAAAGAAAACCCCTAAAGCTGCCGTTAATCAGGACATGGGGCCTTGTCTTGGCCTCGTAAAATTCGCAAAGGTGGCGAAAATGAACATTTCAAACATGGCTGATTATGCAACTGCCCTGCAAAAACCGCAGGATGCCGGCAACACAAAACCTGCGCCTGGTGCTGGGGCCAAACCCTTGATGGGCCAACAGGCAGAGTTAAGCGTGAGCGAAGTGCTTGAGGTGGTTCAGAAAGCAAACGCTGCCTTAACCAGCAATCAATCCAATTTGAAGTTTTTGGTCGACAGCGACAACGGCAAACCGATTGTTCAAATCGTGGACCGGGAAACACAGGAAGTGTTGAAACAAATTCCGTCGGTTGAAATGCTGAAGATCGCAAAAGCCATCGAGAAAATGCAAGGCGTTCTCATGTCACGTGAAGTCTAGAACGCAACAAGGGGAATAAATCATGGTAGGAATTTCATCGGCAGGTATTGGTTCGGGATTGGACATTGAGGGCATCATCAGCTCTTTGATGGCCGCCGAGCGAATCCCCTTGACCAAAGTGAGTCAGGAACGCACGGCGATCAATACCAAGATTTCAATTTACGGCATCATCAAGAATTCATTTGCAGACCTGAAATCTGCGGCTGACAAACTCAGTAATTTGAGTAACCTGAATCCGCTGAAAGTCACCTCCAGCGACGACAAACAGGTGGGGGCGACAGCCAGCCCCACAGCAGCAAAAGGCACCTACAGCATACAAGTGAGTCAACTGGCCAAAGCCCAAAGTGTTGCTGCACCGAGCGTGGCCACGGCCGACACCAACGTGGGCACAGGCAGCCTGACAATCACGCTGGGCAGCTACGATTCTGGCACCAACACATTCACCAACAATGCAGACAAAACCCCGGTAACCATCAATATTGGTACCGGACAGCAGACGCTAGAGGGAATTCGGCAAGCCATCAATGATTCCAACGCGGGTGTTAACGCATCCATCATCAACGACGGCAACGGCTCCCGTTTGGTATTGACCAGCAAAGACACGGGTGCCGTGAATGGTTTCAAACTGGAAGTGGCCGACGCCGATGGCAACAACACCGACACTGCTGGGCTGTCCAGACTGGCTTTTGACCCCACTGCAGCGGTGGGGGCTGGTAAAAACGCCAGCTCGCTTCAAGTGGCCCAAAATGCCAACTTCACCATCAATAACCTTGCTGTCAGCAAGGCCAGCAACACGGTGACCGATGCAGTTCAGGGCCTCACCCTGAACCTGAAAGCGGTGACCACCACGGCAGTGAATCTGGAAGTTGGGCTGGATGACACGGCCCTGAAGACGACGTTGGACGGCTTCGTTGCAGCTTACAACAAGATTCGTGGCAACTTGAAAGACCAACAGCAGAAAGACGCCACCCTGTCGAAAGAAACCACCCCCTCAGCTCTTGAACGCAGCATGCGGAATATTCTGCGCGAACAAGTTGCACAGTATGGGATCGGCTTGAGCGACATTGGCTTGAATTTTGACAAAGACGGTGTGCTGTCGCTGGACAAAACAAAACTGGACACCGCTGTTGCTGCCGATCCTTCCATTCTTGAAAAAGTATTTACCAACACAGCGACCACCACAGATGCACGGATCAAATACGTTGGGGCCAACACGAAAACGCTGGAAGGCACCTATGCGATCAACATCAGCACAGCTTTCGACGGCAGCAACACCGTTGCAGGCACAATCAACGGCGTTGCCGGCACAGGCGTTGGCAATTTGCTGAGAGGTGCCACGGGGGATGCCAGTGAAGGTTTGCAGTTCTCTGTGGCTCAGGGTGCAAGTGGCAATTTGGGTACCATCACATTCAGCAAAGGTCTTGGTGAGCGGCTAAGCGACTGGATTGATACTTTGTCTGCGGAAGGCGGTGCTCTGGCCTCTCGAACTGAGGGTCTGAACAGCAGAAAGTCTCGTCTGGACGACCAAGAGGACCGGATCAACCTGCGCCTGGAACAGGTTGAAAAGCGTTACCGGGCGCAATTTACAGCCTTGGACACGATGCTGGCCAGCATGCAACAGACCAGTTCTTATCTGAGCCAGCAACTGGCTGCGCTGGCCCAACAGCGTTAAGCGCGGAACTGTACCCTAAAACCCCTGTTTTTAGCCGGATCAAACAGGGGGCGCAAGCCCTACTATTTGTTTAAGACAAATCACCAAGTGAACGCACCATGATGTACGGCGCAAAAGCATATGCACAAGTAGGACTGGAAACTGGCATCAATAGTGCCTCACCCCACGGCTTGATTGTGATGCTTTACGAAGGGGCCATTGAAGCCATTCGCAAGGCCAAAATTTACCTGGAAATGCAAAACATCGAGATGAAAACCAAATCGGTGGACAAGGCGCTGCGTATCATCAAAGACGGATTGACCGCATCGCTCGACGTAAACGCTGGCGGAGCCCTGGCCCAGCAACTGCTTTCACTGTACGACTACATTGGCAAAGAACTGATTTTGGCCAACGCCCAAAACAGCCCGGAACGTATGGACACCTGTATCGATTTACTCGATGACCTGCGCACTGCCTGGCTGGAAATAGGCCAGACCGTCACCAAACCATAACAACATACTTAGGACCGCTCTCGACCATGATCTTCGCGACAGACAACAACGGTGCAATCATGAAGCTGTACGCCGCCATAGCGAATCAAAGCCAGGTAATGCTTGATTCGGCCAAGGCTGGCAATTGGGATGAGTTGTGCGCTGCTGAAGAACAGTGCTCAAAGTTGATCCACGAGCTTCAGGCCATCAAGGAAGCGCAACAAACCGAATTGAATGAAAAGGAACGCAGCCAGCACATTGGCTATCTGAAAAAGATTTTGGCTGATGACGCTGCCATTCGCGACATCACTGAACCCCGCCTTAAGCAGTTGGAAGAATTTCTTCGCGCAGCCAACAACTCGCAGAAACTCAGCAACTCTTATGGGTCCAACTAAGCCATTGCGCTAAAGCAACGGGTGTGAGACATGACATTAACCCCGGTTAAATCAGCTCCACCCAACGTCAACTCCGTACTTCAATCCAATCCGGGCGACAGGGTTTCCTCCGGCAAAGGCGAAATTGCGCCCGTTGTTGCCATACTGACCCGCCAACTCCCGCTGCCACAGGCCCAACAGCTTGCCGGGCAAACAGCCTTGGTGCGAGTAGTGAAAGGCGGGCCTGGCAACGAGGCAGAACTTGAGTTTGCAGGCCAGAATATTCAGGTTAAATTGCCCCCTGGGCGACAGCTCACGGCAGGCGAAATGGTCACAGTCGCCTTTGCCCTGTCCGGCAAAGGCGATGATTTGTCCGCAGGTGGTGCCAGCGGCGGTAAAAAAATCGCCGATGCCCGCAACTTGCTCACCACGCTTCCTGTCAGTATTGACGATGGCGAGGCGCAGGATTCGCCCAGTTTTGTAGACCGGCTTTCAGGCACCGCACGGCTGATTGGGCTTCTTGAGCGCTTGGGACAAGGGGCACCCACACAAGTTTCCACTTCGGTGATGACCAGCCTCAAACAATTGAGCACTCAGTTTCAAACACAAACCAACCTGCCCGGCGTCTTGCTGGCTGACCCCGACAATACAACGCCCAGTGCGCGCGCCGTGGCGCAAACCACACCTCAAACCCAAGCGCAACAAACACAAGGCGTTAACACATTAAACAACCTGAACAACGGCCTTGCAGGTGTGTTGGCGCGGCAGGTGAGCGCAGCTGTTGAAAACAGCGGTTTGTTTTATGAATCGCACCTGCAACAGTGGGCCAACGGACAACGCAGTACCGATCAAATTGCGAAAGAACCTCAAGCCCGGTTTGGGCAAGACCAAGTGATTTCGGAAAAAGGTCTGAACCCGGCGGCAGTTGACCAATCAGTCAAGCTGGTTACCGCACAACTGGCCGCGCTGGACAACAATCGGATTTCATTGGCGCTCAGTGGCCTGTTGGGGCACCCGGTTCAAATTGACATTGAACCCGACACGCAAGAAGCCAGCGACCACGAAGAGCAGAACAGTGAAGAAGCTGCCCGCCCCTGGGTTGCACGCCTGAAACTGGACATGGCTCATTTGGGTGAACTGAATGTCCGAGTGCGCATGTTAGGTTCACAGTGTGATGTACAAATTACCGGGCCAGCACGCAGCAAACAGGCCATTGACCCCCACTGGCAAACCTTTCGGCAAGCCATGGATGACAAAGGATTAAAGCTGGTTCACGGCCAGTTCATGGTACCCACGGGGTTTGAAATTGGCGAATAAACTGAGCCCCCAACAAGCCGTGGCACTGGCTTACCTTGAACACTCTGGCGCACCGAAGGTTGTGGCCAAAGGTCAGGGTTTGATTGCAGAACAAATTATCCAGAAAGCCAAAGAATCTGGCGTATTTGTTCATGAAAGCCGCGAGCTGGTCTCGTTGCTGATGAATGTCGATCTGGACCAACAAATTCCACCTGGGCTGTACCAGGCAATTGCGGAATTGTTGGCTTGGGTGTATCAAATAGAAAACAAAGAATTCAGTACAGAGGGAAAGTCATGAGTCACAACACCAGTATCGCGCCTGAACGCGATCAAAAGCTGCTCGAGGAATTCAGTTTGAGTGCAGTACCCACTCTGCGCAAACTCCTTACCACCATCGATGAAGACGAGCATGAGCTTTATGTTTATCTGCAATCTGATCACACCCAGTTTGTCACCGAAATACTGAATATTGATTGGACCACTGGCCTGATGTGGCTGGGCACACCCTATGAAAAAGCCTTGAGCAGCAATTGCAATGCCTCAACTGCCTACGTCATGGTGAGCTTTCCCGATGGCGTTAAAGTGCAGTTTGCTGGCGTGGGTATTTTGCAAAGCCAGTATCAAGGGGCCGACGCCTTGCGTATTGCCATTCCCAAAACAATTGTTCGTCTGCAACGGCGCAATTACTTCCGGGTCATGGCCGATGAAGAATTGAACTCACAGGTCAAACTCGAAATTCCGGCGGTGAATAGTCCAATCAGCCTGATCGACATCAGCCTGGCAGGTTGCGGCTTGTCTTTGCAAACATCGCCCAGTCTTCATCAGGCTGGAGAAGTCATTCCAGACGTTCGCCTAACCCTTCCCGACGGCGAAGGCAGTATGTTGGTTGAACTGGTGGTGCGAAACATCAAGCCGATGGCAGACCACCCTGAAATGGTTCAGCTGGGTTGCGAGATGAAAACACTGGAACGGGGTTCCGAGCGCCGCTTGCAACGCTTTTTGCTGGCAACCGAACGCAGGCAACGCGCCAACCTGCATTCGATCGACTAAGTTCTGTTGGTCAGCGCCGCTTGCTGCCACCCAAAAGAGAACCCAAAATGCCGCGCATCAGCTCGCGACCCACTTGTGAGCCGATGCTGCGTGCCGCGCTTTTTGCCATGGTTTCTGCAACACTTTGGCGTTTGCGCCCACCTGCTCCGCTGGTGCCAAACAACATGTCACCCAAGCCACTCAAAGTGCTTTTTTCCTCGGCAGTTTGAGTGCCCTGAGCAGCGGGTGTTTCCGCGGCATCCTGCGCCGCCATTGCCTGCTCGGTGCGCGCCTTCAACATTTCGAAAGCCGATTCACGGTCTACAGTTTTTTCGTAAACACCCGCCACCAACGAATTCGCAATCAATTCCTTGCATTGCTCGGGACTGGCCGGGCCAAACTTGCTGGCAGGTGGATACACCCAGGCGCGACATGTGGGGCTTGGCGTGCCTTTGGGATCAAGAAAACTGACCAAGGCTTCACCCACGCCCAGTTCGGTAATGGCCGCTTCAATGTCCAAACCAGCATTCGGGCGCATGGTTTCAGCAGCCACTTTCACCGCTTTCTGGTCGCGCGGGGTGAAAGCCCGCAAGGCATGCTGAACGCGGTTGCCCAATTGCCCAAGTACAGAATCGGGGACATCCAGCGGATTCTGGGTCACGAAATAAACACCCACGCCCTTGGAACGAATCAGGCGAACCACCAATTCCACTTTTTCAATCAGGGGTTTGGGCGCATCAGTAAACAGCAAGTGCGCTTCATCAAAGAAAAATACCATTTTGGGTTTCTCGACATCGCCTACTTCAGGAAGATTCTCGAACAGCTCAGACAACAACCACAACAGGAAGGTGGCATACAACTTCGGCGAATTCATCAGCTGGTTGGCCGCCAGAATGTTGATGATGCCGCGCCCATTGGAATCGGTTTGCATCAGGTCATCCATGTTCAACATGGGCTCACCGAAAAACTTGTCAGCCCCCTGCCCCTCCAGGGCCAACAAACCACGCTGTATCGCGCCCACGGAGGCCGAGGAAATATTGCCGTACTCGGTGGTGAACTGCTTGGCGTTTTCACCCACGTACTGCAGCATGGCGCGCAGGTCTTTCAAATCCAGCAACAGCATGCCGTTGTCGTCCGCAATTTTAAACACCAGGTTCAACACGCCTTCTTGCGTGTCGTTCAAACCCAGCAAACGGCCCAGCAACAAAGGGCCCATGTCGGAAATGGTGGCGCGCACAGGGTGCCCCTGCTCACCAAACACATCCCACAAAGTCACCGGGCTGCCTGCAAATTCCGGCACAGGTATGCCGGTCATTTTCAGGCGTTCTTCAAATTTGGGGGAAGTTTTGCCGGGCTGGGAAATGCCAGTCAAGTCACCTTTCACATCGGCCATGAACACGGGCGTGCCAATTCGTGAAAACGCTTCAGCCAGCACCTGCAAAGTAACTGTTTTTCCCGTGCCGGTTGCACCTGTGATCAAACCATGCCGGTTCGCCAATTGAGGCAACATGACGAGGTCTGTTGCGGTTTCGGCGCGGTTGTCTCGGGCAATCGGGAAAGGTGCAATCATGGGCTGGGCTCCAGTTCTTCAATGGGGTCAATGAACTGGATTGTGCCACAGCCTGTCTGGAATTCAGAACGACTTCAAAACATTACACAGGCATGTTCATGATGTCGTTGTAGGCCTGAAGAATTTTGTTTCGGGCCTGAACCACCGCTGTGAATTGCAGCGATGAAGTATTCATGGCGATCACGGTTTCTTCAACCGAGGCAGTGGGGTCATCCATCTGCAAACGCTTGCCCAGGTCAGCAGCCTTGTCAGCCGACAGGCTCGCGCTTTCCAAAGCCTTGGCAATCGCATCGGCAAACGAGGCCTGGTCAAGTGCCTGTGGCTTGCTGGTCAGCGACGGGCTTTTGATGGCATCCGTTACCGCACTGCTTAACAGGCCACTCACGGCCCCCATTTTGTCGATCATGAAACACTCCAACGCGGAATTTTTGTTTATACCCTCTCTTTGTACAGGCAAGCGGGGCAAGCCATTGCCACAAACAAGGGGTAAAACCCCCCTTATTTTTTAAACACCACCCTTAAGTTTTTGAAATAGGTGCCGTTAAGGCCCCCTTTTTACTGAATTGCTTGCGAACTCCAGCACGCACAATGCATGGGTAGAACAATATTCAACCCACATGCAGGTATTCCATGGCAGAAGTTCTTAGCAGCCCCGAAGTGATCGGCCCGGTTGGCAACAACCCGATCACCAATATGCAGCAACGTTTCGCAAAACTGCCCCAGAAAAACAAAATGGGTATCCTGATCGGCGTGCCATTGCTGATCGCGGTGGTCGCCTCTCTGCTGATGTGGGCCAACCAGACCAGTTACCGGGTGCTGTTCAGCGGCCTGAACGACCAGGACGGTGGAGCCATTGTTGAAGCACTGACCCAGATGAAAGTGCCTTATGAATTCAATACCGCTGGCACCGCGATTCTAGTGCCCTCGGAGAAGGTGTACGACACACGGCTGGCCCTTGCCAGCCAAGGCCTGCCCAAAGGCAGTGTGAGCGGCTTTGAAGCCATGGACAACCAGAAGCTGGGCATTACCCAATTTCAGGAACAAGTGAACTATCAGCGTGCACTGGAAGGTGAGCTGGTTCGCTCCATTCAATCCATTTCAGCGGTGCAAAGCGCCCGCGTGCATTTGGCCATTCCCAAGCCATCTATTTTCATTCGTGAAAAGCAAACGCCCAGCGCATCCATTGTGCTGAACCTGTTTGGTAGCCGCACACTGTCTGAGCCTCAAATCAACGGCATCGTGCATTTGGTGGCCTCCAGCCTGCCTGGCATGAACCCGGAAGACGTCAGCATTGTTGACCAATCTGGTCGCCTGCTCACAGGCAAAACACAACTGGAAAGCGGCCTGAACCCCACGCAGCTGGCCTACACCAACCAGATTGAACAAAGCCTGACCAGCCGCATCGTCGACATTCTCAGCCCGGTGTTCGGAAGCGAAAATGTGCGCGCCACCGTGACTGCAAATATGGACTACTCGACTTCCGAGCGCACCGATGAAATTTACAAGCCCAACGGCGACACCACACAAGCCACCATTCGCAGCCAACAAATTAGCGAGTCCAACGACGGCAGCAGCAATGCCAACCCGCAAGGCGTACCAGGCGTCATGGCCAACACGCCGCCCGGAGAAGCAGCGGCCAACATTGGCCAAAACCCGCAACAGGCCTTGGCCAACGGCGCAAACGGTGGCAACAATACACCGACACAAACCAACAGCAGCACCCGCAAAGACTCCACCGTGAATTACGAAGTGGACAAATCGGTGCAATACACCAAATCGCAAGTCGGGAAAATTGAACGCCTGTCCGCCGCCGTGGTGGTGAATTACAAAACAATCACCGACCCCAAAGGCGAAACACGCCAAGTGCCACTGACACCCGAAGAAATTACCCAACTGGACAGCCTGGTGAAGCAGGCCATTGGCTTTGACGAACAACGCGGTGACGCAGTCAATGTGGTGAACCAGGCTTTCACCAAGGTGGAAGAAGAAGCCATCCCCATGTGGGCACAGCAGGAAACCATGGACCTGGCGAAATCACTGGGCATGCCAATTGGCATTGCACTAATCGCCGCCATTTTGGTATTCGGTGTACTGCGCCCCATGATGAAACCAGCTGAAGTTGATTTGTTCGATGAAGGGCCCGAACTGTTGCCCGGACAACGCATGCCACTTCTTGCTAACCAGGTGGGTGGTGACAACGACGCAGAGTTGCTTGAGCAACTTCAACGCGAAGGCACCCTGCCCGGCATGAATCGCCAGGAAAAAATGGAGAAGCTGCGCCAATTGGCCAAAGAACACCCACAGATTGTCGCCAGTATCGTAAAAAACTGGGTCAACGGCGAAACACAGAACGGCTAAGGCCCACCTGACAAAGCACCACGAGGAATCAACACCATGGCAGAAAGCGAACTTGGCATTCAAAAAGGCGCAATCCTGATGCTTAGCTTGGGCGAGGAAGAGGCTGCAGAAGTATTCAAGTACCTCGGCCCCAAAGAAGTCCAAAAGCTGGGTCAACAAATGTCGAAAACCAAAGACGTGCCCATCGACCGCATTGAAGAAATTGCAGGCGAAGTGGTTCAAATTGCGCAAAGCCAAAGTGCTTTGGGCCTTGATTCAGATGCCTACATTCGAAGTGTGCTGACACGTGCACTGGGTGAAGACAAGGCTGGTTTTTTGCTGGACCGTATTTTGCAGGGCAGCGACACCTCTGGCATTGAAGGCCTGAAGTGGATGGACCCGGGCACTGTAGCTGAATTGATTAAAAATGAACACCCGCAAATTATTGCCACGATTCTGGTTCACCTGGAACGCGACTTTGCAGCAGCCATTTTAAACCTGTTTGTAGAACGTCTTCGCAGCGACGTGGTGCTGCGAATAGCAACCATCGACGGGATTCAACCCAATGCCCTGCTGGAATTGAATGATGTTCTGTCCAAAGTGCTGGCCGGTGGTGACAAGCTGAAGAAAACAACCTTGGGTGGTGTACGTGCTGCTGCGGAAATCTTGAACTTCGTGGGCACCACTTCAGAGAAAAACGTGCTGGATACCATTCGCGAATACGACAACGAACTCAGCCAGCGTATTCAGGATGAAATGTTCACGTTTGACAACCTGCTCGACATCGACGATCGCGGCATGCAGAGCATCTTGCGCGATGTACAAACCGATCTGCTGGTAATCGCGCTGAAAGGTGCAGACGAAGCGATTCGGGAAAAAGTGTTCAAGAACATGTCCAGCCGAGCAGCAGAGGCCTTGCGCGACGATCTCGAAAGCCGTGGCCCGGTTCGCCTCTCTGAAGTGGAAGCAGCACAGAAAGATGTACTGAAAGTGGCGAGAAAACTGGCCGATGCCGGCGAAGTCGTTCTGGGTGGAGGCGGTGAAGATGCGTTCGTCTAACCGTATTATTCGCGGACTGGATGCCGCGGAATTGCCGAACTGGTCGGTTGAGCTGATTGGCTCGCGCTATGAAAACCCGGTCGATCGAATGATGGCGGAAATCAACCGGCATCAAAGGGAAAACAGCGCCCCGCCACCCGCCCCCACCGCAGAGGAACTGCGTTTGAAAGAATGGGAGCAGGCACTTGCCCGGCGCGAGAAACAACTGGAAGAACTTGAAAAAGACACCCTGAAACAGGCTGAGGAACGTGGCCAACAACTGGGCTATGAAGCGGGCTGGAGTGCCGCGCACAATGAACGTGTAGTGTTGGTTCAGGCTGCCAGCACCATGGAAACAGAGTTCGAACGCTTCAAAAGCGAATTGTCAGAAAAACTGCTTGACCTGGCTGTGCTGGTCAGCAAAAAAGTGATTGGCGATACCCTTGCCCTTCATCCTGAACAGGCCGCCGAATTGTTGAACCAGGTTTTGGAAAGCATGCAGTTGCACAGCAAAGCGGTCACCCTGCGTGCGCACCCCAACACCATTCGCGTGCTGGAAGCGCAGTTTGGCGATCAGCAAATGCTGGGGAATCTGCGCATGATCGAAGACCCGAAACAATTACAAGGTGGTTTTTTGCTGCAGCACCCGGAAGGCGAAGTGGACGCAACACTTCAAACCCGCTGGCTACGGGCCATTGAGGCCCTGGGCCGCAATAACCCATTAAGCCCAGAGGATACCGAGTAAATGGCTGACCTGCTGGATTGGATTGACGAATGCAAATTTCTTGTTGAACACAGCCAGCCCCAGGTAGCCACGGGCAAACTGACCCGCGTGGCCGGCTTGGTGATGGAGGCTGTGGGCTTGAAACTGCCGGTGGGCAGTGTGTGCACTGTGGTGCAAAAAGGCGCTCCACCTTTGGAAGCTGAAGTGGTGGGCTTTAATGGCGACAAGCTATTTTTGATGCCCGCCACCGATGTGCACGGCATGACACCCGGCGCAAAAGTGATTGCACAAGAGCCCCCACCCATCGCACCCAAGCTGGGTGTGAAAGCCCACCCTTGGCGCAGGCCCGAGGACAAAACCAAACACCTGCCTGTGGGCGACAGCCTGTTGGGCCGAGTGGTGGACAGCAATGGTCGCCCACTGGACACCCTGGGTGAACTGAAATTCGAAAAACGCAGCCCCTTGGCGGCACGCCCTATCAACCCCCTTGAACGCGAACCCATCACCGAACCAATGGATGTGGGCGTGCGCGCAATCAATGCGTTGCTTACCGTAGGCCGTGGTCAGCGTATCGGATTGATGGCTGGTTCTGGTGTGGGAAAGTCCGTGTTGCTGGGCATGATGGCACGCTACACCAAAGCCGACCGAGTGGTGGTGGGCCTGATCGGCGAACGTGGCCGCGAAGTGAAAGAATTCATCGAGCAGATTCTGGGTGAAGAAGGCCTGAAACGCAGCGTGGTGATTGCTGCACCCGCCGACGTCAGCCCCCTGCTTCGCATGCAAGGCGCAGCCTACACCCAGGTGGTGGCCGAGCATTTTCGTGACCAGGGGCACAACGTGCTCATGATTATGGATTCGCTGACCCGCTATGCCATGGCACAACGTGAAATCGCCTTGGCCATCGGCGAACCACCTGCCACCAAAGGCTATCCACCCAGCGTGTTTGCCAAACTTCCCACGCTCGTTGAACGGGCTGGCAATGGCAGAAAAGGGGGCGGTTCAATTACTGCGTTTTACACCGTGCTGACCGAGGGTGATGACCAGCAAGACCCCATTGCTGATTCAGCCCGCGCCATTCTCGACGGTCACATTGTGCTGTCGCGCCAACTGGCTGAAAGCGGTCACTACCCTGCCATTGACATTGAACAGTCCATTTCACGGGCCATGCACAATATTGTGCCTGCAGGCCACCTGAATGCAGCCCGTGGCTTGAAAGCCGCCTTCTCTCGCGTTCAACGCAATCGTGATCTGATCACCGTGGGCGCTTACTCTCCGGGGGCAGATCCACAATTGGACCATTCTTTGGCCCTTTATCCAAAGATTGAAAACCTGTTGCAACAGTCAATGTTAGAGAGTGCAAGTTTCGATGAAGCGCTGGCAGGCCTTCAATCGCTATTTCCGAACGAATTTAAAAACGACAAACACTAAACCGCTTGGACGCCCATGAGCAATGTGCTGCAAATCCTGATTGAACAGGCCAGCGAAAAGGCCGACAACCTGGCCAGAGGCATGGCCAGCACCCAGCAAAAACTGGTTCAAGGCCAGGACAAATTGAACATGCTGCAAACCTACCGCGACGAATGCGAGGGCGGCATGCACAACAAGGCAAGCACCGGCATGACAGGGCAACAACTGCGCAACCAGTTGGCCTTTGTCGGCAAAATCGCCCAAGCGATCGAACAACAAAGCCGCGAAATTGAATTTCTGAACACCACGCTGGCCCACCAGCGCACGCAATGGCAAGAGGCACTGGCCGAGCAGCGCAAATTTGAAGCCTTGGTGGAACGTGAAAAACTCAAACAGGCCAAACTTGAAAACAAACGCGACCAAAAAATGAACGATGAGTTTGCCGCACGCATTTACCGGGTTCACACCGCTGGGGAGCCCTCATGAACACGAGTACCCAAGCCATGAACCAAGTGAACAAAGTGCAAACCCCTGCGGCGGGCAACAAGCCCAAGCAAGGTCAGCAAGAGTCTCAATTGAATTTCACTGAACTGTTCAGTTCAGCATTGGGCCAATCGTCACCTACAGCCCAACTCAACAGCATTGAAAGCCAATTGCGGGAAAGTTTGTACCAACAGAACAAGCCCAAAAAGAACAATGAAAGCACAGCCAACGCCGAGGCCGCACAGGCAGCCCAAGCCGCTGTATGGGCACAGCGCAACTGGATGCAAACTGCACCAGTGCAGCAGGCCACACCAGTAGCCACGGCCGCAGTGGCTAAAAACGCCGAAGCCGCAAAACAGGCGGTTGCACCTGACAACAGGGTTGAAACCAATGCCCCTGACAACACGGCACCCACTGATTCAGCCGATGCATCAACCAGCGGCGTAAACAAGCCGGCCAGGTCGAGTGATGCCCAGCACACGCCGGAACACAATGCAGACAACAATACAGAACAGGCCGCGAAAGTGACATTGCCGGGCAACACAACAAACCCGGCAAACAGCGATGCGGCGCTGGATACAGCACCCATCACCACTGAGTTGGCACTGAACAGTGCCGCCAATGGCGAGCCCGTGGCGCAGGTGATCAATCCAACAAAATCAGAACAAACTACCGGCAATGAACTGGCTGGTACCGACAAAGCACGGCCTGACCTCAAAACCACCGCCCAGTTGAAAGCGGACGCCACAATTGCCAACAGCACGGTTCAAATACGTGCTGATACTGCCCAAGGCAATGGTCCTGGCAATGTGGGCAACGCAGTACAGGTGCAACTGAATCAGCAAGTGGCCCCACAAATAACGCAGCAAATAGCTCAGCAGGCGCAAGCCATGGGTGAAGGTTTTGGAGAAGAAGGTTTGAAAGTTGGCCAGAAAATTCTGGCCACCGGTAACCTGCAATCCGCCGGCACGGCCACAGGCATTGCAGCAGGCACCAATGGCCTGACTGGTACCGCAGGCAGTGCGCAACAAACCCTGATCAAAACACCGGTCAATCAACCCGGCTTTGCCAAAGAACTGGGACAAACCGTGCAATGGGCGATCGGCAAGAATTTGTCCACTGTCGACATTCGCGTGAACCCTGAAAGTTTTGGTCCCATGAACATGCGTCTGGTACAAAAAGGCCAACAGGTTCAACTGGTCATTCGTACCCAGGACGAGGCCTCGGCCAACCTGTTAACCCAGGCCCTGAGTGGATTGAAAGAGGTGTTAGCCCAAAATGGCCTGCAACTGAACCAGGTACAAATTCAGCACAGCAACACCCCTAGTCCCCAAGGCCAGTCCAACAACAATCAAGCGCAGTTTGATCAAAACCGGAACCAGGGCCAAGGCCATGGACAACATGCGGGTGGTGGTGACAATTCCCAAGCGGAATCAGGCGCACCCACCAATATTGCAACAGCCAGAAAACCGGAAGGCAAGCTCGACCTGTTTGCCTGATCAAGCAGGCCTGACGAAGGAATTGGGTCCAAACAACACGGCTTTTCGGGGGTTTGCTCAGAAACCTTTCAGACACAATAGAGTTTGAAAGTGACACACAACAGCAATTGAACTTACGGAGTCAAGCATGGCCAGAGTCGCCCCGGCACCCGCTGCAGCAGCCCCAGAAGCTGCAGTGCCCGAAAAAGGATCCAAGAAAAAGCTGATCCTGATTCTTGCAATCGTATTGACAATTCTGGCCGCAGGCGGCGCAGCCGCTTTTCTGATGCTGGGGAACCCAAGTGATGAAGGCGCTGCAGAGGAAACGGTAGAAGAGCCAGTCGGCCCACCCACATTCGTGGTCATGGACCAGTTTGTGGTCAACCTGGCCGAGCCTGATACCACCCGTTACCTGCAAATTGGCATCACCTATGAAGTGAGCGGCCCCGCACAAGCCGAAGAAATCAAGAACTACACACCCGTGATTCGCAGCCGGATCCTGTTGGTATTGTCTGGCAAAAACGTGGGCAATCTCACTTCGATTGAAGGCAAGCAACAGCTGATGGATGAGTTGGTGGACCTGGCCCGGGTGACCATCAAAGGCGATCCGAAAGACCCCACGCGCGGCATTCGCGACGTGCATTTTTCCAGCTTTGTGATTCAGTAACAGGACGCGCTGCACCATGCCCGGAGAATTTCTTTCACAAGACGAAGTCGATGCCCTGCTCAGGGGTGTGAACGGCGAAGAAGAAACGAAAGACGCTTCTGAAACCCATGAAGGCGTTCGCCCTTACAACCTGGCCACTCAGGAACGTATTGTTCGTGGCCGCATGCCCACGCTTGAAATCATTAACGAGCGCTTTGCACGGTTAATTCGAATCGGCTTGTTCAACTTCATGCGCAGAAGCCCGGAAATTTCCGTGGGGCCAGTGAAAGTATTGAAGTACAACGAATTCATTCGCAATCTGGTGGTGCCCACCAACCTGAACATCATGGCGATGAAGCCGCTGCGCGGCAATGCACTGTTCATTTTTGATCCCAGTCTTGTATTTGCGGTAATCGACAACCTGTTTGGCGGAGACGGTCGCTTCCACACCCGAGTTGAAGGGCGTGATTTCACTCAAACCGAACAGAGGATTATTGCCCGCATGCTAGAGGTGGTTCGGGAAGAATTTGTGAAAGCCTGGGCACCGGTGTTTCCCTTGAAACCTGAATACCTGCGCTCGGAAATGCACACCCAGTTTGCCAACATCGCCACGCCTTCCGAGATTGTAGTGACCACCTCGTTCTCGATTGAACTGGGTGCCGGTGGTGGTTCACTTCACATTTGCATTCCCTACTCCACCATGGAACCCATTCGCGATTTGCTGTATTCCAGCATGCAGGGTGACCAGGCCGAACCCGACAAACGTTGGGTCACCATGCTGAAAAAGCAGGTACAAATGGCTGAAGTGGATTTGGTAGCCAGCCTGGCCAGCACACAGCTGACCGTGGCCGACATCATGGAATTGAGAATCGGTGATGTCATCCCGATTGAAATTGACAAAGTGATTGAAGCACGAGTGGACAATGTGCCCGTGTTCAATTGCAGCTACGGCACCAGCGGTGGCCAATATGCACTGAAAGTTGAAGAAGTTCTGGCTGTGAGCAACGACTCCCACGCCGACGCGCTGAATCTGGAGGCCTTGCTGAGCAAGGAAGCCAAGCAGGCCGAAAAAACACACGAATAGCGATCAAGATAAGGAAAACACCATGTCTGAACAGCAAGTAGATACCGTAACCGACGCAGCCGATGACTGGGCAGCCGCACTGGCCGAGCAAGCCAGCACCACCGCCACAAGTACCAGCGACACCGACAACCTGTTTGCACAGGCCAGCGACGCAAAACCTGCCTCTGGTTTGTTCCAGCCGTTTGCCGGAAGTGTGGCTTCAGGCACGCAGAACGACATCGACATGATTCTCGACATCCCGGTTCAGTTGACTGTTGAGCTGGGTCGGACGAAGATACCGATTAAGCACATTCTGCAACTGGCGCAAGGCTCTGTCATTGAACTGGACGGCCTGGCTGGCGAACCCATGGATGTGCTGGTGAACGGCTATCTCATTGCGCAAGGCGAAGTGGTGGTAGTCAACGACAAATTTGGTATCCGGTTAACTGACATCATCACGCCATCCGAGCGTTTGAGAAAGCTCAACCGTTGATACCCTTTCGCAGTACAAAGGCATGCAACCAAAACAAAAAAACAAAAATGCGGTGGGACATTCATGACAGGTCATCTGCTGCAAACCACACTGGGCTTGCTGTTTGTGGTGGGGCTGCTGCTCGCTCTGGTGTGGTTACTCAAACGCATGGGCATTGGCAACCAGCAACGCCGCGGCGGCTTTTACAAGGTACTGGCCACCTCGGCCTTGGGGCCACGTGAAAAAATAGTACTGGTTGAAATCGGTGACACCTGGCTGGTACTCGGCATGACAAGCAACAGCATCAACACCCTGCACAGCATGCCTGCGGGCAGCATTGCGCTGGACGAAGTACAAAACCCCGCCGTGAACTTTGCAAAAATGCTGGAGCGCGTGAAAGCAGGCAAGGTGAAATCATCATGAACCCCCTGCGTTCCCCTTCCAGCAAGCTGACCGCATTAAGCCTGTTGCTCATGCTGCTTCTTCTGGCTTTGCCCGAAGCGCAAGCCCAGCAAGTGCTGCCCGGTGTTACGGCTACACCAGGTGCCAACGGCACCACCAACTACAGCGTGCCCATTCAAACACTGCTGTTTTTTACATTTCTCAGTTTTTTGCCAGCATTGCTGTTGATGATGACGGGCTTCACCCGCATCGTGATTGTGATGTCGCTGTTGCGCATGGCGCTGGGCACGCAAAACTCACCACCCAACCAGGTCATTATTGGCTTGAGCATGTTCCTGACCTTTTTCATCATGGCACCAGTGTTTGATCGCGTATATGAAAACGCCTACCTGCCGTTTTCCAACAATGAAATCGAGTTTCAGGAAATGACCGATAGGGCCAGCGTGCCCATGAAAGACTTCATGCTGAAACAAACCCGTGAACCCGATCTGGCACTCTTCATGCGCCTTGGCAAAGTGGAAAATGTCGAGAATCCCGAGGACGTGCCCTTGCGCGTTTTGATCCCTGCATTTGTCACCAGTGAACTGAAAACCGCCTTTCAGATCGGCTTCATGATATTCCTGCCGTTTCTGGTCATCGACCTGATTGTAGCCAGCGTGCTAATGTCCATGGGTATGATGATGCTGTCGCCCATGCTGATCTCCTTGCCATTCAAGATCATGTTGTTTGTACTGGTCGATGGATGGACATTGCTGGTTGGCTCGCTGGTGGCCAGCTTCGAGACCTGAACTAAACTAAACTCAAGTGAACTGAGCGTACAAACATGAACAGCCAAACTGTATTGAACTTGGGCCAGGCAGCACTGGAAGTGATGCTGATGGTATCGGGCCCGCTGTTGGTGGTAGCGCTGGTGGTGGGTTTGCTGGTCAGTATTTTGCAGGCCGCCACGCAGATCAATGAAATGACCTTGTCGTTCATTCCGAAAATTCTGGGTATTTTTGCCACCTTGCTACTGCTTGGCCCCTGGATGCTGGCCACGCTGGTGGACTACACCCAGCGTTTGATCATGAGTATTCCGACCGTGATCGGCTAAGCATGGTCCCCATCAACGGCGAACAACTTGAAATCTGGATCGCCTCGTTCTTGTGGCCCTTTATCCGAATTCTGGCCATGCTGGCCACAGCGCCCGTGTTCGACAACCGCACCGTGCAACGCCGCACACGTGTGGGGCTTGCCGCACTCATTGCCATTCTCATGATGCCCCTGTTACCAGCCCCCCCAGTGCTCAGTTCGGCGCAAGCCATTCCGGTTCTGATTCAACAAATACTCATTGGTGTGGCCATGGGCTTCTCCATGCGACTGGTATTTGCAGCATTCGAAATGGCTGGTGACCTGCTCGGTCTGCAGATGGGTTTGGCCTTTGCACAGTTCATCGACCCTGCACGCGGCATGCAAACACCACTCATCGGCAGTTTTTTGGGTGTACTGGCCATGTTGACCTTTCTGGTCATCGACGGTCACCTGCTAGTGATCGCCGCAGTGGTTCAAAGCTTTGAGTTGATCCCGATCAGCGCAAATCTTTCTGTGGTCAACAGCCAAAGCATTGCCTTGGCCGGCAGCATCATGTTCATGCTTGCCTTGCAAATTTCATTGCCAGTCATGGCGGCTGTGTTGATCAGCAATATTGTGCTGGGTATTCTGGCGCGTGCAGCGCCGCAACTGAACGTGATGTCAATCGGCTTTTCGATCACAATTGGAGTGGGGCTGTGGATTCTTTGGGTCAGCCTGCCCTATTTCATCGCTGGAATTGACGGCGCAATTGGCCGTCTTTTGAGTATTTCCGTGCTGAATACAGGCTGATCATTCCAGAAAAAAATCGGTGTCTGCCGTACAGTCTTTGCCCGCCAAGGGATCACCTTTGCGGCCTTCTGAATGCGACAAATGGTAACGGATCACTTCCATTAACTGCTCCACTTCAAACGGTTTAATCAAGTAATCATTGGCGCCCAAGGCAAACGCCTGTTGTAAATCACTGGCATCGCTGCGAGCACTCAACAACACAAAGGGCAGCTTTTTAAAGTGTGCATCGCCACGCACGGCACGCAACAAATCAAAGCCATCCATGTTGGGCATCATCAAATCGCTCACAATCATTTTGGGCAAACTGGCATCGTGAACAAGGCACTCCAGCAGCAAGCGCAGTGCCTCTTGTCCATCATGGGCCTCCATCACATCCAGCCCAGTCAATTGCAGCAACTGCGAGAGGTTGCTGAGTATCGTCAAGTCATCTTCTACAATCATGACGCGCGGCATGCTTCCTCCTTAAGCGACGGCAAATCAACACACAACCAATGTCGATTGCGCCGATTTTTGATCATGATGCGCCCATTGATCAGGCGAATCACCCGCTTGGTTAACAGCAAGGTGAATGGCAGACACTCCCCTTTGAAGGGCACCACAGTTTCTTCGTCATGCGCTGGCTCAAGCTGGCCCCCCTTGACCATCCAGGCGGGCCACTCCAGCAACTCAATACACAAATTCAAGGTATTTTCAGCAGGCATTTTAATGGTCAACTTGCCTGCATGCGACTCTTTGCTTTCTGCAAAAGACAGCATTTGCCGCATGGCTTGCGTGAACACATACTCGTCGGAATAGAACTCAAATTGATCCAGACTGGGGTGCAATTCATATTCAAGCCAGTGTTGACCATGTCTGCGGCGCTGCTCAAACGAGGAAAACTGGCAGAAAACCTTTCGCACATCCAGCTGCGCAACATTCAAATGTTTGCGAGTGAAATTGGCGCCCATGAACATCAGCGTTTCATCCACCAAAGCACGCAACGAACGCAACGCTCCGCCAATTTGATCGATGTAATGCAAAGCCGATTCCATATTCACTGGCTCCTTTTGCAAGGAACTTTCCAACAAGGCCTTGGCCGACCCAATCACCGTCATTGGTGTTCGAATTTCATGCGAGAGATACGACACAAACTGGGATTTCCGGGAGGACAGCAAAGACTCCTCGTTCAACTCCTCCCGAATGGAAAGCTCCAGGTCCATTTCCTCAGTTCTATCATGAATAATGCCCACGGCTTTGCTGGGCAAACCATAGGCATTCTTTACTGCTACTAAGTGAATTTCAAGCTTCAGCAAAGAACCATAGGTGGTTGAATAACGCACCTGCACCACCGCACTGGGCAGGTTGGCGGTGAGGCAGGCCTGTAGAGCCGAATCCAGGCCTCTGATGTCCTCGCTTAAAATACCCGCTCGCCAGGCAGTGGCCGAGATTGGTGCTTGTGCCAGCCCATCAAAACCAAACAAACGCCGCCAGGTTGAACTGAACACCACAGTTTCCTGTTCAATATCCCACTCAAAAACACCATCTTCAAGCGTCGCCACCGCGGCCACCAAACTGTCAACCGACATTTCATGGTCTTGCTGAACAGTCTCGATTGATTTCTCCAACTGCTCAATCCGGGTTCGTTCCAGCTCAAGTTTCTCAGAGGCATTGGCCACTTGGGCCAACGCATCCTGCTTCATCACCTGCAATTTCTGGTTGTCTGCGCGCAATACCTGGACCGACTTGTCGAGCAAAACATAGACGTAACACATCAACACCGAAATCATCAGCAAGGCAAAAAAACTGATGAATATCTCAAAGCCTGCCCAGCCTGTCCAAAGCCCATACCATGCACTGTGATCAGAGCCAGCACCTACATGCACAAAGCCAATCAGGCTCAGCGCAATCATCTGGTTCAAACCTACGATGCCGAAAATATAAATCATCCGGCTTCGCAATGGCTTGGATTTGCCCACCGAGGTTTCATGGGCAAAACGGCTTAGCAAGCCCATGCACACAAACAGCACCACATACATGGCCACCAAACCCGACCAGCGCACCTGCAACACTTGATGGTTGTTCGGAATAAAAATAAATGCCATGTGAATCAGAAACTGAATCAAAATGCCCAGCGAGGTAAAGAGCAACATGAACAGCTTGGCTGCACCCTTGGCTGACTGCACCAGATAATCCACATACAGAAACACTGCAATACACACCGCAAAGGTGAGTACAGTTCCCGAAATGCTGAACAGGGCGTCTTTGGCGGAAGGCAAGGTTAAACCCACAAACGCCGAAGCAAAGAACATAGAAATCACATAAAGGGTAATAAGTACCCCTCGTCGAATCAGGTAGTGGCTATTGGCAATCAGGGGTGGGTTTTTGATTCGAACTTCCACGCCCACGGTCATGGCCAGCAGTGAGGCGAAAAAGCCAAAGGCCAATCCGGAAAGATGGGCCTCTGAGATTGCGGCTGCTGCGAATGCAAAATCCTCCACCAACCAATTCATGAAATGCACCGCCCCTGATTCGATTTATGCAGCTTGTTGCTGATTTATTTAATAGTAACGACCGACAAGATTTTGCAGGGCGTTCACACAATTTAACAACTTGGGGTGATACACCTATCCCCCCAATCGGGGTAGCTAGGGGTTAAACCTGCTGCGGATACTACTTATTGTGAAAATTGCGCCCAAGGTCCCCAAAGCCCAAACCACCAAAGAAAATACACTTTGCTCGCTCCACAGGCCAATACCGAGGGTAAAAACAGTGTTCATCGCGGTGGCCGCTTTCAAAAACCAACGATTCTCCGAGGGTTTTCTGGGCAAGTCTTGAGTGATTGCAGACGAACACGACAGCACCAGCGAATCTGCCGTAGACATGGTGGCTGCAAAAATGCCTGCCAGCATCAGCCCGGCCAACCAAGGTGGCAACAAATCGCGCGCCATATTGGGCAAGGCCATTTCGGGATCAAAACCACTGGTTTCGCCAAAATACAAGCGGCTAAGCAAACCCACCGCAGTTGCAAAGCAGTAAAACAGCAGGTAATAGCTGTAATACCACCAACGCACCAGGTTCATTTGCCGGTATTTTTGTCGATCATGCCTTCCAGCGCCTTGCCGCCCGCTGCAATTTGCGCTGCGGCATAAGTCGCCAAAAAACCATACTGAACAATGCAACCAGCACTTGCCAGCTGCGGTTGTTGGTTCCACCCCATTGTGACAGCAGGCCGATGAAGAAGCTTGCGCCCAAATTAAGCAGGCACCTGCAAGGTCAACGGCTCAATGGTTCGCGCTGCCAGAAATTCTGGTCGAGGTGTATCTGCCGCATACGGGGAATTCAGCGCATTGCTGACCGCGTTGTACACATAAAACAGGTTGGCACGCAGGTGGTCACTGGTGTTCTTGCCTGCGCCATGCATCACATTGCAATCAAACAGCAACACCGAGCCTGCTGGCGCAACCACTTCCTGCACGCCACCACTTTCTTCAAGCAAATCGAGAAACAGTGCGGGCGGCTTGCCCACAGCCTGTTTTTTGAATGCTTCGCGGTAACCGCTTGTGTCGGGAGTTTCCCCAGGGCAGGCCACAAAGGTTTTGTGGCTGCGTGGCATGAACTTCAAGGAGCCATCGGCAGAGATTTCATCGGTCAGCAGCACGGTTGCGCTAATGGCGCGCATGCCCGGCATGCCATCCTCCGCGTGCCAGGTTTCAAAATCGCTGTGCCACTCGAAGCCACTGCCATACTGTGGGCTTTTGAAGTTCAAACGCGACTGGTGAATGTAAACCGAGTCGTTTAACAAAAACTGCACCACTTCCAGCATGTGCGGGTTGCTCGCGGTTTCTTTCAGCAAACCTTCCATGCCGTGCACACCAAACAGGGTGCGCAGTTGCTCACTGTCCGCCTCCTTGATCAACTGGCCAGGGTGAGTGTGGACACAGTTTTTGCTGGTGCGCTCTGCAGTTGCCCGCAACTCGTCGAGCTCATAAGCCGAGAACACATCGGTCAGCACCAGATATCCATCTCGCTCAAACTGCTCGACTTGCTCTTTGCTCAAAGGCGAATCATCACTCCAGGCACTGTGTACCACTGGCTCGGCGCGTCGAATCAAGGCACCTTCGGATTTGTCACGTGTGGGGTATGGGTCTCTTACGGCTGAAACAATCATTGTGTTTTGCCTCCTGTCTGTTTCATTCGGGCAGCGCAGGATATGCGCCGGTTTCGTCGTGCACTTCCGCACCAGTCACTGGCGGGTTGAACACGCAGGCCATGATCATGGGCTCGTCAAATGCACGCAGAATATGCGGATCGTGCAGATTCAATGCATACATGGTGCCCGCCTCAATCGGGTACACCTTGCCGTCGATCTTGCTTTCAATCTCGCCCTTGCCACTGACGCAATACACACTCTCCAAGTGGTTCTTGTAGTGCATGTGCAATTCAGCCTTGGCATGAATGGTGGTGATGTGAAAGGAAAAGCCCATTTTGTCGTCGCGCAACAGCATGCGAACACTGTCCCAACCCTTGGAATGAATGTGCTTTTCTGTGCCTTGCACTTCGCTGAGTTTTCTAACAATCATGCTTTCACCTTTTTGCTGTTGGCCTCTTTTTCTACCTTGGCACTGATTGTGGCCACTGCCGTTTCCAGAATGCTCAAACCTTTTTTAAGGTCTTCCATTTCAATGTTCAGGGCAGCAAATACTTTCACCACCTGACCGTCGTTGCCACAGGTTTCGATGATCATGTGGTGCTTGAAACACTCCGCTACCACTTCATCGGCCAGGGCACCACTTTGCATTTCAATACCCTGCATCATGCCGCGCCCCTTCACCTGTACGGTGATGTTGTCATTGGCTTTCAAAATGCGGTTCAAGCTTTGGTTCACCACATCTGCCCGCTGGGCAATGCCACGCTCAAATGCAGGATTTGCCCAATACTTTTCAAGTGCAGCGGCAGCAGTTATGAATGCATGGTTATTGCCACGGAAAGTGCCGTTGTGCTCGCCGGGTTTCCAGAAATCAAGATCGGGGCGAATCAGCGTAACGGCCATGGGCAAACCCATGCCCGAGAGCGACTTGGACAGGCAAATCAGGTCAGGCTCGATACCCGCTTCCTCAAAGCTGAAGAACGAACCTGCACGGCCAACGCCGGCCTGAATTTCGTCGAGAATCAACATCGCGCCCGCCCTGCGGGTGACCTTGGCCAGGTTTTTCAGCCACTTCATGGAGGCGGGGTTCAAACCACCTTCACCCTGCACGCCTTCTACAATCACGGCGGCAGGTGCATCCTGCCCACTCGACTTGTCGGTCAACATTTTTTCAAGGTACTCGGTGGTGTCCACACCTTCGCCCATGTAGCCGTCGTAAGGGTAACGGTCAACACCACACAATGTGGATGCTGATGGGCTGCGATGGTGGGTGTTCGCGGTACAAGCCAACGCACCTTGCGTTACGCCATGAAAGCCGTTGGTGAACGCAATGATCTGCTTGCGTCCGGTGATCTTTCTGGCCAATTTGATTGCGGCTTCAACCGAATTTGTACCTGTTGGGCCGGTAAACTGAATGCGGTATTGCATCCCACGTGGCTTCAACACATGGCGTGTAAATGCATCAATGAACCTGGCTTTGGCAGCACTGTGCATGTCCAGGCTGTGGCCGATACCGTCATCCGCGATGTAATCAAGCAATGCGGATTTCATCTCTGGATCGTTGTGCCCGTAATTCAACGAGCCTGCCCCAGACAGGAAATCGAGATAACCCTGACCATTCATGTCGGTCATGGTGCTGCCCTTGGCCCGCACAAACAAAGTGGGGAAACTACGGCAATAACTGCGTGCTTCCGATTCGTTTTTCTGAAACGTGCGAATTTTGCTCATCATTTGAAAGTCGATAGACTTGCTTGAGTCACTCATTGCTGTACTCCTTGAGTTTGTAGGAATGTCGCCAGTGGCTATGTTGGCAAGGCGATTTCCACCAGTACTTCAGTGTTGTGTCGACCGCCAAAATGAGACTGTTTGTCGAACCAGTCTCGAGAAGACAAATCGCTGCCCCAGTGGCGGGCCAGTGATTTGAAAAGACCCCATGACGCCGCATTGTCCGGCGTAATGGATGTGTGAATTTTTTTGATCCCGTTTTGTTGGGCGACCACCCAGTTAATGAGTCGCTTGCCCAAGCCAAGGCCACGGGCTTTTTCACCCACGGCGACTTGCCACACAAAAAATGTGTCGGTCTGATTGGGAGTAACGTAGCCGGAAACCCAAGCCACCACTTCGCCGTGCAAGGTAGCTACCACGCAAGTGGGCGCAAAGTGGCTGCATTGCAGCAAATACAAATAGTGGGAATTCAGGTCGAGTGGTTTGCAAGCGTCCACGAGATCGAAGACAGCGGTACCGTCTTCAAGCACGGGATGTCGCAAAACGACATCGGTGTTTGACATCTGGATGAGGTGACTCTGTTATTGGCAGAACCACTTGTTATTAATAAATAAACTACTTCTCATCCTTTCGTAAAAGCTCACCATTGAATAACAAGGCAATGAAGAGTTTTTATGAAAGAACGATTTAATAATAGTTTATTTTATGAATTAATGCAAACCTTGATCAATCCGAGCCACAGCACCCGTGAAATGTTAAATTTGGTGTGATTGCTCTAAGCGTAGGAAATTCCAACTCACCAGACCGGTTAATCACTACAATTCATCAAAATGAATTAAATCACCGGGTTAGCGCGCATGGACAGCACCTTACAAGAATCACTCATTTCGCTCCGCCGAATTATTCGTGCCACAGAATCCAGTGCCCGAGAATTGGCCAAAAAAGCTGACATGGCCACCTCTGAATTGTTGACTTTGCAATCGGTGGCCGACAATCCCGGCATATCACCTGGCGAGCTGGCCAAGTCGCTCAGCCTTTCCCCCGTGACATCTACAGTGATTCTTCAAAAACTGGAAAGCCGCGGCTTGATCGAGAAAATTCGCAGCTCGGTTGACAAGCGCAGGCTTGAAGTGGTGCTGACCGACAAAGGCAAGCATGAGGTGAATGATGCACCATCCAGCCTGCAAACCCGCTTCGCAGAACGATTTGCTCACCTTCAAAGCTGGGAGCAACATTTGATCGCTTCTGTGTTGGGCCGGGTAACCACCTTGCTGGGTGCAGAAACCATGGATGCCTCGCCGATTCTTGATGTAGGCGACATTGACAAACCCGCACAATAAACCGAACAAAGCTGTCAAATAAGAATTGACTTATTGTTTAATATTTTTAATAATCGTATCAAATTTACAACAATTCACATTCTCTGGGTTTGACTGGTTCACATGTTTGATTTAGGCGTATTTTTTAGACGCAACAGAAAAGTGTTGTGGTTTGCCATTGCAGCGTTCATGGTGACTTTTGTTTCAATACAAATCAGCAAAGCCTTGGCCACGCGCGATTCCAACTACGGCGAAATCGCCGAATGTACCTATGTACACCAAGCCCCAGAACTTCAAACCCCAGCCAACCCGCAAAGATCGAGCAGTACCTATTGCCCCACAAAAGGCTGATTCGACCGATTTACAGCGTTTGAACCAACACTTGATTTTTCCCGGTTTTTTTGGCTTGGTACATCAGCTGGTCTGCACGGGCCAACAGGATTTCAAGACTAAGCTCCTCGAATGCCGTAACCTGTAGTACACCCACGCTTGCAGACACGGGCAAATCGGGACAGGTGTAGTCAATGGCCTCAGCAATGGCCGCCCGAATGCGCTGCCCAAGATTCTCAGCCATATCCGGGCGACTGTTGCCCAAACTCAACACCACGAATTCATCACCGGACAAGCGATACACTTTATCCTCCGCTCGCAACCGAACCGACAGCTTGGTGCTGACGCGCTTGAGCAGCTTGTCGCCCGTGGCATGGCCGAGGGTGTCGTTGACCATCTTGAAATTGTCGAGATCCAGAAAAGACAACACAAAGGGTTCTTTGGCGTTGAGCATGCGCCACACGGCAGCCTCAAGTGCCTTGCGATTCAAACTGCGGGTTAAAGGGTCAGTCAGGTTTTCCTGTCGGAGCGATTTCGAGCTGGCCTGAATTTTTACACTGACTCCATAAAACTGAATGGGCAGCACCAGCAACAAAAACAGATTGGCATACACCAACTCAAGGTGGGCCTGCCAGTAAGGCACCAACCAAGTCAGGCCCAACACAATCGCAATACCCAATCCGATGTGGCAAGCCAACATGCAGGGGCCATACCGAATACCCCGAACCAAAGCCACCACAGCAATCAAGGGGGACACAGGCGCCAGAAATTCTGCAGCGACAGCCAGTCCCCAACCGATCATGGGCAGATCCAGGCAATAACTGGGCAGCTCAATTTTTTCCCAATGGCGCTCACGGTTGGAAATCAACCAGGATTGCACCAAGGCCAAGTGAAAATAAATGCCCAAGGCAATCATGAAAGCCATGCGCGCGCCGTTGCCAACGATGGCACCACCAGGGGCAAAAAAGAACACCATGAGAAAAGAAAGCCCGGCAAAAGCCATTCTCTGCCGGGCACGAGAGGCGCTGTCTGAAATATCGAGGACGTATTTTAGTTTTAGCATGCGGTTGAGATATCTCATGGTGCCCCACAAGGGGAATATCCCCCCAGCGGGTGTGTCAGCTCATGATCTCAGTGACGCATCAATGCCTTCCAGTTCCAAGAAGTTGCTCAGGCCACTACGGCGGCGGCAGCTTCTTCCAGGTCGGTGGGAATGTCGAAATCCAGCAGGCGCTCAACATTCAACACCAGCACAAACTCGTCGTCTACCTTGCCAATTCCGCGCAAGAAGTCAGTTTTTACGCCCGCACCAAACTGCGGCGGCGGCGCAATAAACTCTGCCCCAATATCAACCACGGCATTCACTGCGTCCACCATAAAGCCGACTACTTGTGTTTCGTCGGCCATTTGCGATTCAAGAATCACAATGCAGGTGCGGCGGTTGATGGTGGTTTTGCCTTGCCCAAACCTGGCACTCAAATCCACCACGGGCACCACAGAGCCGCGCAGGTTGATCACGCCGCTGATGCATTGCTGCATCATGGGCACCACGGTAATTCGTCCAAACTCGATGATCTCTTTAATCCGGAGAATTTCCACCGCCAGCTTTTGTCCATGCACCTGAAAGGTCAGGTACTGGTGGCTGGCGCTGTCACTCTCCATGGCCTTGGCCAATTGCTCATTGACATTGCTCATGGTGAGTACCCCTATTAAAAGTCGTCGAAACTGTCGAAACCGTTTGCGCCACCCTGGCTGCCGGCTTTGCCAGGTGCAGGCTTGCGTTCAGCATGGCTAGAACCACGTGTAGTAGATCGCCCTGTGCCGGTATCAAAGAAACTCATGGCGGTGTTCAACATGCTGGCCTGGCCACTCATTTCCTCGGCCGTGGCAGCCAGCTCTTCAGAGGCCGCTGCGTTCTGCTGGGTTTGCTGGTTCAAGCTCATCATGGCCTGGTTAATTTGCGCCACACCGTTTGTTTGCTCATTCGACGCGGCAGTAATTTCCTGCACAAGGTCGGATGTGCGGTTAATCGCTGGCACCATTTCCTGTAGCAGGCTACCGGCACGTTCGGCCTGCTTCACACTGCTGGTGGCCAGGTCACCAATTTCCTGTGCAGCCACCTGACTGCGTTCAGCCAGTTTGCGCACTTCGGCGGCCACCACCGCAAAACCTTTGCCGTGTTCACCAGCTCGAGCTGCTTCAATTGCTGCGTTCAGGGCCAGCAGGTTGGTTTGGTAGGCAATGTCATCCACAATGCCGATTTTGTCAGCAATCGCTTTCATGGCATTCACAGTTTCGGTTACAGCGCGACCACCTTCTTTTGCTTCTTCGGCGGCCTTGGTTGCAATTTGGTCTGTCACGCGGCTGTTCTCGCTGTTTTGCTTGATTGAGCCCGCCATTTCCTCAATACTGGCCGACACTTCTTCAACACCGGCAGCCTGGCTGCTGGCACCTTGTGACAGGCTCTGCGAGGTTTTGGAAATCTCGCGTGCTGCGTTGGTCAGTGAATCCGCGTTGCCACGCACTTCCTGAATCACATCGCTCAAGCGATCGATCGTGGTGTTGACATCGTCTTTCACCTCGCCAAACAAACCTTTGTAATCGGCTGTAATCTTCTGGGTCATGTTGCCACTGGCCAGCAGCTTCAACACACGGCCCACATCTTCCAGGCCCACTGAAGTTGTAGTCAACAGGCCGTTCACGTTTTGGGCCAGGGTTTTCAGGAAACCTTCCTTGTCGTCTTCACGAATACGATCGCTGAAATCACCATCGGATGCACGGCCCACAATACCCGAAATCTCATTTTCAATCGCCACTTCGGCTGTGCGATCACTCCACTCGACAACAGTGCCCAAACGCTCTCCTTCTTCATTGATCACAGGCGATGCAATCAAACGGAAACTTAGTTCACCAACCCGGATCCCAGTTTTTAAGGGTGAATTCAATGCCGCCAACATTCCACGCTGATGGGCGGGATTTTTGTGGAAAATATCGATGTTTGCACCAATCAACTTGCGCACATTGAAGTTAGGCAGACTCTTGCGAATCATGTCCTCGTTGCGCGTCATCATGGTGTTCAGGGAATTGTTCAAGTAGGTGATATGGCCCTGATTATTGGCGATCATCACGTTGGTGGTCACTGAATCCAGGGCAATTCGAATAGCCAGGTTTTCCAATGCAGTCTTGCGCTCAAGTTCCGCACGCTCTTCCTCGCGCTTGGCCATCGCCACCTCTGCGGTGCGGTCTTTCCACTCCACCACTGTACCCACGCGTGTGCCTGAAGCATCAAACACCGGAGTTACCAACAGGTTGAAATGACGTTCACCAATTGTGAGGTTAGTGCTGTAGGAATCACGAAGGCGCGCCAACATGCCACGCTGGTGGCTTGGTACCTTGTGGAAACTGTCAATATTCGCACCCAGAATTTTACGAGCGTCGAATTGCGGCAAGTCTTTCTTAATGTCGGTTTCCGCTTCCACCAACATTTTCGACAGTGAGTTATTCACGTACACAATGTTGTAGTCAGCATCGGCAATCATCACGTTGGTGGCTACGCTTTCCAACGCTTGCACCTGTCGTTGCGCGAACATGGTCTCTGCTTCCAGCTTTTTCATGGCATCACGAATGGCTGAGGGCAATTCATCGGCTGCTCCCTTGAGCATTTCCTTTTTCCACAACTGGTGAACACTGCGCACCGCTGTTTCTTCTACCTTGCGGGCTCGCTCATTCACACTCGCAATCATTTCGTTGATTTTGGTGACGACAGACAACACATCACCACTCAAGTCTTTGGTTGGCAAAGCCTGCAAGGGCTTCTCAAGATTGGTTTTCAAGCCGGAAATTTCTACCTCGAGGCTATCAGCAACTGTCGCCAACTGACCGCTCTTTAAAAAATCAAATGCACCCATGTTTGTCTTCCTTTGTAAAATTACGCGTTGGCCTGCTCAAGGCTTGCTGAAATACTGCTGACTTCTGTAATCAATTTTGGTACATCAATGATCAAGGCCACATCCCCGTTGCCCATGATGGTGGCCCCGCTGATTGCCCTGTTCTGTTCAAACAAATTGCCCAACGGTTTAATCACTGTTTGTGATTCGCCGTGGAGTTGATCGGCCACAATGCCGGCCTTCATGCCGCCAAAGCTGACCACAATGATGTTTTCGCGCTTGGGGCGCTTGGCATCGGGATGAAATACTTTGCGCAAACGAACAGCGGGTAAAAACTCCCCGCGAAGGTCGTAGTGAATGTCCATGCGGTCATCAGTACCCAAGGCGTCGACAGGTAGTTCTAGGCACTCGCGCACATAGGACAGCGGGATCACATACACCGATCCGCCCACGCCGATCATGAAGCCGTCAATAATGGCCAATGTCAGCGGCAGGCGAATCTCGAAGGTGCAACCTTGCCCAGTTCTTGAACGAACTTGAACCGAGCCTCGCAGCGCCTCGATGTTTCGCTTCACCACATCCATACCCACTCCGCGACCGGAAATGTCGGTGACCTTGTCGGCCGTGGAAAAACCAGGGGCAAAAATAAGCATGTTGACTTCTGCGTCGCTCAAGGTTTGATCGGCCGTCACAATGCCCTTCTCAATGGCCTTATTCAAAATTTTCTCGCGCGCCAGGCCTCGGCCATCGTCATTGACTTCAATCACAATGTGACCACTGTCGTGGTAAGCATTCAGTTGAAGCCTGCCCGTTGCTGGCTTGCCAGCAGCTACACGTTCTTCTGGTGTTTCAAGACCATGGTCCAGTGCATTGCGCACCAGGTGCATCAAGGGATCACCAATTTTTTCAACCACTGACTTGTCCAGCTCGGTGTCTTCACCTGAGATTTCAAGCTGAATTTGCTTACCCAAGCCCATCGCAGTGTCGCGCACCACGCGTTGAAAACGCTGGAAGGTCTCGCCAATTTGCACCATGCGCAAGCCCAGTGCACCGTCGCGAATTTCTTCAATCAAACCAGCCACTGCACTGGTCGATTCCAGCATGGCGGTGTGGTTCAAGTGCTTGGCTTGCTCCACTGTGCCAGCATTCGCAATCACCAGCTCTCCCACCAGGTTGATCAGTGCATCCAGCTTGTCGGAAGGCACACGAATGAATGAACTGGAGGGTGTGGCTTTGCCTGTTGGCCTGGACTTTCCTGAAGCTGTCTCAACCACATTGCCAGTGGCCTCGATCACTTCAGGCAATAGCTCTTCTTGTGGCCTGGGAAAACCTGCTTCCTGCAACAGTTCCGCAGCACGCTCTGCGCCTTCAGGCAGCGCATTGGCCAGCGCGTCCCACTGTTCAGGTGTGCAGTCGTGGGCCAGAATTCGTACCTTGCTTTCCTCTGTCAGAAACTCGAAAGCATCTTCAATACCGGCCTGGCCTTTGTCGGTGACAAAGCGCAACTCAAAGCCCAAGTAACACGATTCAGCATCCAGATCTGCGAAGCTGGGCAGTGCGTCCAGCACGGGCACCACGGCTTGCAACTCACCATAGGTTTCCATGTATGAAAAAATGGGGGCCGGGTCAAAGCCGTCGCACAAGGTGCTGCGCCCAAGGCGAACCGACACATGCCAGACTTGCCGGGTGTTGTTCAATTCAAGCTGCTTTGCTTGCCGGGTAGCTGCGGGTGAGTCCTCTTGCAACAAGTAGGCTTTTAAACGGGCTGTCAAGCCCGCCTGTGCCGCAGCCATGTCGGGGCTGACATGCTCAGCATCGCCACCAGCCTCAATACAGTCGACCAATTCTGAAATGTGGTCACGGCATTCCAGCACCAGGGTGCTCATGTTCGCATCAAACCCGATTTCGGAATTGCGCACGCGGTCCAGCACGGTTTCAAGGTCGTGTACAAAATGCGTAATCACCAACAAACCAAACACCCCTGCACTGCCTTTGATGGTGTGCGCTGCGCGAAAAGCGGCGTTCAGTACTTCGGTGTCGTTTGGGTTTTGCTCTAGCTGCAGTACATAGCTTTCTACTTCAGCCAGCAGTTGCCGTGCTTCGGTAAAAAATATACCGCGCGAAGCATCCAGATCCAATTCAAAGGCCATGCCTTAGTTCTCCAAAAAACCAGCGTTGATCCAGGACTGCACGCCCAGTCGTTCGGCCTTCATAGCCACGACCTCTGAGGGTTTGGTCCAGTGCACTCGCAGGTTCACCGCAGGGTCGTTTTGAATGGTCACCAACATTTGCATGCCTGCCGTGTCCACTTCCTGGCAATTGCTCAAATCAAGCACCACTGAAATGCCCTGATTCAAAGACTGGCGAATCACCTCAACCAGGCCAGCACAATCTGCAATGGTCAAGGTGTCCAAAGCCACCTGCGTGTGCTTGCAGGTTGCAATGCTGTTTTCCATCTCGTTCCCAAGGTCTTCTTGCATAATCAGTTCGCTGTGCATGTGCATCCTCCCTGTGGCCTCAAGCCACCAATTTGTTCACTGCTGCAATCATTTGTTCTGGCTTGAAAGGCTTTACCATCCAGGCTTTCAGGCCTGCCGCCTGCCCTTCACTTTTTAATTTGTCGTCCGATTCTGTGGTCAGCATGATGATGGGTACGAACTTGTAAGCTGCCATTTTTTTCACCTCGCGTACGAAGGTGAGTCCATCCATGTTGGGCATGTTCAGATCACTCACAATCAAGCTGATTTTTCGGCCATCCAGCTTGGTCAATGCGTCCTTCCCATCACAACCTTCCACCACATCAAAACCCTGACTTTTCAGGGTCATCGACACCACTTGGCGCAAGGAGGTGGAGTCATCCACAATCAATACGGTTTTGCTCATACAGGTTCTCGTTCTTGGGTGTTTAGAAAAAAGTCAGTTCGTCGCTGCTGGCATCAGGCTTGGTGGCGGCGTTGGTGCTGCCTTTGCCGCTGTGGTTCACGCGCTCTTCAGCCATGGTGTATTTGCGCTCCAGTTCATGCATCAGTGCAGCCACGTTCAAGGTCTCAAGGCCTGTGTTCAACTGGCCTTTCATTTGGCTCAGGCTGTCTTGCACATGCCCCAGAATCTGAGACACACGGTCTTGAAACTGAAAATGCACCACCGCATTGTTCAAACTGGAGGAAACCTGATTGGTGTTGGCGATGATTTGCTCGCTGGCTTGGTGCAGGGGTACGGTGACTTGCTCGAATTGCTCAACTACACCACTCAAGGTTTCGCTGGCTTGGCTAAGTACCTTTTCATCACTGCTTTCCATGCGTGCAGCACCATCACCCGCTTTTTTTGCTGCCGATGCAATCAACTGCACCCGTTCGCGAATCTTCACACCTGTTTCGGCCGACAACATCGAGAGCTTGCGCACCTCGTCTGCCACAATCGAAAAACCCCGACCGTCTTCGCCTGCACGGGCGGCCTCAATGGCTGCATTCAGCGCCAGCAGGTTGGTGCGCGCGGCAAGGTTTTCTACAGAAGCCGCCATCTTGGCCAACTCTTCTGTCGAGGAAATAAAACCTTTTACCTCTTGCATGATGGTGGCCTTCTCATCGAATGAATTTCGAATGCTGCTCAGCATGCCATTAAGGCTTTGCGCCACATGATCGGCCAGGCCGTTTCCGCCACCGGAGGTATTGCCCAACACATGCGCAGCACCAGCGGCCACGTTGACGGTGTCGTTCAATTTGCTGTGAATTTCAGAGAAGGCCTCTGCCAGGTTCACAATGCCCATTTCCATCTGAGAGTTGGCAGTGCTCAGCTGGCTGTTCAGGGTGGGCACCCAAGTATCAGCCAACTGGATCAGTTCAACCTTTTCCGTATCTGTTTTACTCAACTCATTCACGGTAGAGGACAAAGCCTCTATTTCTGCCTGCAGAACAAGCTGCCGCTTCTTGCTCATTTCATGAATGGCCAATGCACACAGCAGCAATGCTGCACTACCGAAGGCCAGCGGCCACACACTGCCCTGAACGAACGCACCCGACACCAGAATTCCGACCGATGCTGCAATTAAAACCACAGGTAACAGGGCCTGGGTTTGTGATGCGTTTTTATTGTTTTTTTTCATGAACAGACATTCCTATCAGTTGTTTGACTGGGCATACTGCGGGCTCAATGGGGGCTGGGGAATGCTCGAACGCTTCATACCAGCCATTGCAAAAAGCGCCATGAACGGTGAGGTAAGCACTGGCTACCCAGTGGTGGAGAACATGCAGGAATTCGATTGGGGTGCTGCGCATAAAGTCCTCCGATGGACCACTTTGTTAAACGCAGTGAACTTGAATATTTCACGCTTGATGGAAGTTTGCGCTGATACCCATGTGAGCAATAGGGAGAAAAGAAATGGAAAAGGGGGCCAATATTGGGTTAATGCACCTGGGGGAATGCAACAAAAGGTGAACTGTGTGAATAAATGTAAAAAACCCGCTGCAGGAGCGGGTTTTGAGGCAATTTGAAGAAAATTTTATTGGGCTTCGGCGGGCCTTAAAGTCATGCCAAGTGGCCCTTTAATGGTGCCGTCTTCGTTGAGGTCATAAATGGTGGTTTCACCATCGCTGGTGATTTTTACCTTTTTGTCTTCAACTTCATAGGCAGCTTCGCGGGTTACACCCATGGTAGACACATACACTGTGCCGTTGCCTTGAAACTCATACTTTTGCAAACCCAGGTCGTCTTTGTAAACACCATCCAGGTTGTTACCGCATGCTGTCAACAAACCGAGCAAACCCAGCATGATGCAAGCTTTACGAATGTTCATGCTTCAAATCCCCTCTCAAGATCAGGCCATCCAAAACTCCTGCAGGGCCTTGGCCGTGCGGATCGGAATTTCAACCATGGGCAAGTGGCCCACGCCGTCAAAAAGTAACACATCCGCATGGGGAATAATGGCTTGATAGGTGTAAGCGCCGGTGTAATGTACAAGTCGGTCTTCTTTGCCCCACATGATCAGGGTAGGTGCCTGTGTGGCCGACATGCCTGGGCCATTGGGGTTGGGCGCATTGACAAACATTTGATGAAAAAGGTGCCGGTTCACATGTCGGCGGTTGATCAGGTCTTGCGCCATGACAGGGGCCAAAGCAAGGGCAATGGCCCGGTTGTGTATGGCCAGGCTCATCAGCGTATGCGCGCCGGCCAGGCTCTCAACAATCATCGGGTTGCGGCCCTCTTTCAAACCCGCCTCAAAGCGGGTGTGGTCAGTGCCCTTGCCGCCCGCCGGGTTCATCAAACACAAGGTTCGAATTAAATTCGCATGCCGGCCTGCCAGCAAAGCAGACACCAGGCCACCCACGGAGTTGCCCACCACATGGGCTTTGCCCGGCACATGGTTTTCAATCCAGGCAGCAACACGAGCCACTTGGTCGTCCAGCCCATAGGGCACGTTTGCATTGAACTGGCTTTCACCCCAGCCCGGCAAATCCAGCACAAACAACCGGTGCTGCTTCAAGAGGAAAGGCACCAGCGACAACCAGTTTTCCTTGTTGGAAGCAAAACCGTGCAGCAAAACCACGGGTGAACCCTCTGGGTTACCGCCCTCCAGCCACACCAGTTTGTGATCGAGCACTGTGGCCTGCTGGCGCTTAAGACCGGAAAGACCTGCATGCAGTTTGTTGATCAGGGGCACCGCGCTGCGGTTTTTCCATTGGCGAATTTTCAGGCCATGTGGCGGGCGAGCCAGGCTCAAGTACTTGGGTGCCACATCGTCCAGAAATGCAAGCTCAAGGTGGTGCATTCCGGCGAACTCCGTGCCAGTGCTTACATTGCCCATGAATCAAAACCTCCGGTGTAAATCAAACGTTTGTTTGTTTTATCGACTGTAACATCGAGTGATGTAAAGGTATGGGCATGATGCCCTGCTGTCAACGATAAAAATAGAGGGGTTTTTACTAATTCAGGCGCTTATTCAGTCTTCGTAAGGCTGTATGCCGGTGGCGGTCAGCAAATAGGCTGCATCGCCCAATTCACTGCTGAACTTGCTCGCAGTAAGCTCACCCCACACCCAATAGGCCTGCATGGCGCCCACTGCTGGTTGGGGTTCACTCAATTTGACATGAATGATCTGGTTGGCAGGCGGTGGCGGGGTGTGAATGCAGGCGCCGAAATACGGCACCAGCAAAAGCTCATCCACACCCTTCTCGCTTTGCTCAATCGGAATGGCAAACCCGGGAATGCGCACTTTTTTGCCCGTGTAGGCGGTGTTTACCGGGGCATCGTTCCAGGCCTTGCGCATTTTCTCAAGGGCCTCCTGGGCTTTCGGATCGTTGTCCTGCAGCTCAGCGATATTCATACCGCGAAATGCTGCCATTGGGTCCCAATCGGCAGGCATCAAATTGTCCCACTGCAATTCGGGAAACGCAGGGTCAAATACAGCGGCCTTCTTGCTGCTTTTGTCGACATTGTCAGTGAGCCGGTCGCCCACAGCGTACTCCCCATCGGTCGCAGCTGTATCGCTGGAAAGTTGGGCCAGCGTTTGCTCCAGTTGGGTAGCGCCCTCTGCGTTTTTAGCAGGTTTGCCCAGAAACCAGGAGGCAAGGCCATAGCCCAGTGCGGTTAGTACCACCACCGCTACAACCATCACAATTACTTTGCCAATCTTCATGAAAAACACACCTGCGAATGACTTGATTTCGAATCAATTTGTTTTGGGGTTTAATCCGTCTTGCAACTGGTTTCGATAAGCCTGAAAAGCGGGCACCAAGCCCAACAGACTGCCAAATGCAGCAAAGGCGAGCACTGCAAGCAAACCCGCGCCAAGTTCCTTCAACCCCACCAGTTGTAACCCAAATTGTGCCTGAACCCAGGGGGCAAGTGCAGCACCGCCCAGCGCAAGTACCAATGCGCCCAGAGCAACACCCACCCACATCACCAGAGCACTTTCAAGAAACAACAAACCAAAAACCGTGCGGGGCCCGGCACCCGTTGAACGCAACACAGCCATTTCTCGCCTGCGTTGCCCCAAGGTTACCAACATTACACTGGTCAGGCCCAAAGCACTCACCACCGCCACCAATGCAGCCACAAACAACAACACCCGTTCAACCACACCCACGGTTTGCCACAAGGTACTTAAAGCCACGCCGGGCAAAATAGCGCTGAGCGCCGCATTGGGCCTGCTTTCAAGTTCACGCTGCATGCGAAAAACACCTGCCCGGTTGTTCAAGCCAAGCAGCACAGCGGTAACCGACTTGGGCTGCAAATTAAACTTAGTCACGTATTCAGCAGGAATTTCCGCACCGGGCACAGGAACGCCTGCCGCCCAATCCACATGAATGGCCTCCATGCCTGCCAGGCTAATGTGCACGCTCTGATCCACCGGGGTGCCCGTGGGTTGCAACACACCCACCACTGTAAAAGGTTTGTCCGCATGGCTCGGCTCAGTCTGCTGAATTTGCATGCCATGGCTTAATGCAATCCTGTCACCTACCTTGTGCTTTAAGCGCTTGGCTACTTCTGCGCCCAGCACAGCTTCAAACAAAACACCTGCAGGCTTGCCCACGCTGTAGTTTTCAAAGGCCCGGCCCTGTGCAAATTGCAGGCTTTGCCGTGCACCGTACAAAAACTGATCGAAATAAACGGCCTTGGTGCCCACCACAGCAAAACCTTGGTAAGAATCGCCCAGTGCAATCGGCAAAGCCGACTTCACACGGGGGTCTTGCTCCAGACGTTCGAACTCGGCGTAAGGCACATTGCGCGTGGCTTGGCCAATTCGAAACACGCTGTACAACAAAAGCGAAACCGGGCTTGTTTGCGCCCCGACAATCAAATCCGTGCCTGCCACTGCATTTGAAAAACTGGCTTTGGCGCTTTGGCGGGCCAAATCGATGCCCAATAACAGACAAGTGGACGTGATCACACTGAGCAACAGCAACAAAAGGCTGCCCTTGCGGCTCCATGCACTTCGGCTGGCCAATAGAAAAAGCGTTTGGATCATGCTTGCCACTGCCCCATATGCTGGCGTTTTGCGCAGTGCTGCGCCAAACCTGGATCGTGACTGACCAACAACACAGCAGTGTTTTGTTCAGCGGCCTGTGCAAGCAACAATTGAACAAACTGGGCTTGGTGGCCGGCATCCAGCGCGGAAGTGGGTTCGTCGGCAATAATCAAATCGGGCTGACCGATCAAGGCCCTGGCAGCTGCCACGCGCTGCTGTTGCCCAACTGACAAGGTGGACACGGATTGATTCAGGTATTTGCCCATTCCAAGCGCGTTCAGCAAACGTTCAGCCGATTGCTGCACGGTGCCCGCTTGCATTAAGGCATTTTGTTTGCGGCGCTTTGAGAACTTGCACGGCAAAGTAACGTTGTCCAACACACTCAAATAACTCAATAAGTTGAACTGCTGAAACAGAAAACCAATGTGATCTACCCGAAGTGAATCGCATTGGCTGGCCGGCAAAGTGCTTAAATTTTGGCCCATCAAGCTGACATGGCCGCTTTGAGGCAACAACACGCCAGCCATCAAATTCAGCAAGGTGCTTTTACCACTGCCACTGTCGCCTTCCAGAAAAACTGTGTCCCCGGCTTGCATGGAAAACTCAGGGATTTTTAATTCAAACCCGCTGCTGGCGTATTTGAATACAAGGTTGTTGCAGCGAAGAACTGCCAAGGTCATTGCACCACCAATGTACTCTGCTTGGGAGTAAGGCTTGCACCAATCTGGCCTTTTGGAAACAAGGCCTGCACTTCAATTTTTTCGAAACCGGAAAACTGGCGAAACACACGCACATCGATCACCTTCAGTTTGGCGGGTTGCTCACATTCGAATTCATAGGATGCGCGAAAGTCGGAATGCCCATTGGCGTCATCGTGATTCTGATGATCATCGCCAGGGCCATGGGAGTGTGGATTCAGAATCTCCGAGTACAACTTGTAGCCCGTGCGCTTGCACTGCGCCTCAGGTGAAAAGGCAAACAGGCCATTGGCTTTCAGCAAGGAAACGACCCGGCGCGCCTTCACCTTTTCAGCATCGGTTTTGGGTGCACGCTCAAAGCCCAACACATTTTCAAGCGGTGAATACAAGCTGATAAACAGGCCGTTGCCATCTTGCACAATTTCCATCTCGCCAAGGCCATGCACATGCGCCGCGTCATTGTGCCTGCTATTGGCCTTGGCCTGATCATGCGAATGTCCGTCGTTGCCGTGCGCCATGGCAGCGGTGCCGAACAGTGCCGCGATGGCGATCATGCCAAGCCGAAGGCATAGGGTTTGAACTGCGAACTTTGTCATGAATGTCCCTTCGTTGTATTTCATTGTCTCGCCCAATAGACCTACCACCATTACAAGAGGTTCCCGAATCAAAACAAGCAGCTAAACGGGACCAAACTCCCGCCAAAAGCCCTTGTAAATTGCCTGCTCCGCGTCGCCACGCTTTTCAAGCGGGCAAGCCAGGCGAACAATCATTTTGTGTGCAAGTTCATTGTAGGCCTGCCAAAACACCTCGGGTTTTGCACCGGGTAAATCGACAAAATCCGAGACCTCGATGCGATCGAAATACTGATCGGCCTCTTCGACCCAACTGGCTGAAACGGCATTGGCCACCTGCAAAGCCACTTGCTCGGCCCTGGCAGTGTCTGCCTTGAAAGGCAAAATAATTTCAATGGTGTACAAACTGAACTTGCCCAGCATGGACAAATGCTTGATGGTTTGGGTGAGCACCATGGCATTGGGTACTGCAAGCCGTCGCCCGGTGTATTTGCCAGACATGCCAATTTCAAACAGCTTGGTACTGAGCAAATCAATGTCGATCACCCGGCCGTTCTGGGTTCCGATTTCGATGTAGTCGCCAATTCTAAATGGCTTGGACAGCGAAATGTTCACATAGCCGAGTAAGCTGAGCACCACTTCCTTGCCAGTAATAATCAAGGCGCCAGCAATGGCCACCACGCTGAGAAACGCACCTGTAATTTGCGAAGCCCACACCGAAATCAACAGGAAAAATACAGCCATGCGCACCAGGTTTTTTAGAAAAACCAGTTGCGAACGTGCCTTTTCAGGGTGGTAGGGGTGAAGTTTGCGAAGCGACCAGGACAGCGCCCGGTTGACGAAGAAACCGCTGGCCATCAACCCGAAGGTGATGGCCAGTTTGAACAAGAACAAAGCGGTAGGGTCTTTGAATAATTCCATCCCGCTATGGTAACAGGGGAAGGCCTCCAATCAAGGGCAAACCACCGCCCGAGGTGTTGCCCTCTTGGCAGGCATCGGCGTTCTCGTAGCTTGAATCAATCACCTGATCAATCCACTGGTTAATCAAAGCCACGCCCTCGGTGTGTACCACACTGCGCGCCAAAGGTGGCATTTTTGCGGCCAGCTCGACAGCCTCTGGCCCCATGCGGTAAGGCACAATCGAATCACTCGACATGGCAGGGTGAATATCGTAAGTGCGTGTACCCCGCCCTTCCGAACCGCTGGCAGTTGGCTTTTTACAAATGCCATAGGTGCTGTCCACGGCCCGGAATACATCCACATAAAAGCCGGTGTTCGAGGCCTGCCCGTTCACGTTGTGGCAGTGCGCGCAGTTCACCTCAAGATAGGCTCGGGCACGGGCTTCAATGTCGCCTTTTGAATTGGCGGGCATACCTGAATCACCAGGGTTATTGAACTTTGGAATGTGGTTCACATTGGTGGCCACCTGCCGCTGATCCAGATTAAAACTGCTGGGGCAGCCGTTCATCAAGCCGGTTTCACACATGAACTTCAACTGGTTTTTGCCATTTACAGGGTGCTGGGCCTGCCCGGTGAACATGGGCGACTCGTTCACATAGGCGCGGTTCAAATTGCGTGGTTTCGGACCAATGGGTGCCGAGCCCGGGTCTACATCGTTGTTGCTGTGGCAAATGGCACACTGGCTTGCATTGGGGAACATGTAGGCATTGGTGCTGCCGGTTTGTCGCCTGCCCGAGTCGACGTCCACATAATCCCAGCTTGCCGCGGCGCTACCCCCAAACTGGGTCAGCACAGCCTTTCGTTTGCCATTGCCCGCATCTTGCCAAATGTACTCCAGCGCTTCCCAGTAGTTCTGGCCATCGGTGCGTTGGCGTTTGATCAGCAAACGTGTTTCATACGGCGTTTCTTTTGCACGTGGTTGATCCACGAACGAGAAAGTTTTTGCAATGATGGTGCCCACCGGGAATTCAATGGTGGAATTCACCCGACTTTCCTCGTCCTCCAGGAAACGCGCCTGTTTACCATCAGGAATAAACATGACCCTGTGTTTGATTGAATAATCACTGAACAGTTTGCTGTTCAACACATAAGGCATGCCCTGCCCGTTCGGTTTGCTGGCCGGGTTTTGATCATCGGCAAACAGGTTGTACTGGGCCAAGTCTGGACAATTTACGCGTGAAGCAGCCTGGTTGACTACACCGGCTTTCAACGGCACTTCACAGAGTGCTTTCACCGCCTCGGCAGCAGGTTCGGGTGCAAACTGCCCACTGGGTACGAAAGGTTCGAACTCAAAGTCGGGCAGGCGCGGCAGGTCGGCGCCAAAACGGGCCATGCAATCGTGTTTGTTGATATCAAACTCGCTGGGCAACAAGGGAACGCCCGTGGCAATCGACTGGATGTACTCCAGCGACAAATTGGCTGTGGGGTCATTGGTGTTCAGGTTGATTACTGCATCCAGACCACGGGTTCCATGAAAGTTGGCAAAGGCCAGGCTGTCTGATCCAAAATTATTGTCAGGGTTAATGCAGCTGAACCACCATGCCGGTACCTTGCGTTGCCCATTGGACTCGAACTTGTATTTGTTGTAGCGGCAACTTGGGTTGGGATTTTGGTTGCCCTGAATTGGTTTGCCATCGGCATCCACAGCCACATTGTTGCCATTGCGATCTTTGGGCAGGTCGCAACTGCTGTTCAGCGTGTCGGTGTAACCGTCCCACACAATGTGGGCACCACGGTAACCACCTCCACCCAGCGCATTTTTCAAACCCACAACTGCAGGAAATGCACTGGTCACCTGTCCGCCCTGTGTCGCCAAAATGGTCGCAAAATCGGGCTGCGGCAAATCATTGCCGTTGTTCTTGAATGTGTTGTCGAAAATATTCACTGCTTCGGAATACACATCCATGCGGCGGTCACCGTTCTCACCCAGCAAATCGTAGCTGGTTAAAATAATGCCCGCAGTGCCATTGTTCTCGAACACATTGTCATAAATATCGATCTTGTCGTAAGCCAGGGTAATCAGGCCTGAACCGCGCGGCACATTAGCAACAATCGAACCTGGCACCGCAAAGTTGTAAGTGTTGTTGTTGCGTGAAATATTCTTGAACACCCTTGAGCGCGAACCATATTGGGTCAGGTTGTCCAGGTCGTACACCAGGAAACCACCGGAATTACACTCAGCCAGGTTTTCGGAATATTCGCCGTCCTGAACGTTCTCAATCTCGAATCCGAACACATTGAATGCAGCGCGGCTTTTGCGAATTTTCGCAATATTGGTTTGGCCCACATAAATACCGGCATCAGATGCGCCAATACTTTCCGTTTCCTCGACCAGAATATTGCGGCTTTCAACGGGGTAAATACCATAACGCCCTGAAGCCGTGCTCACCGTGTAGTCGGGAGAGGTGTTGTCAGTTTCCAATGGGTTGGGGTTGGCTGGGTTGTGGCGTGCAGGGTCAGTACAGGCCACTTTGATTTCATCGCGGAAATTGGCCGCGGTAATTGGGCGCTCCTCAGGCAGTTTGCGTCCGCTACTCCAAATAGCACGTACTTTCTTCAACGTACCGTGGTTCACACCCTTCATTTTGAACGCGTCCCCAGGGGAGTCGCCAATCGTCAGGTTGCGCACGGTAATGCCGCGCACATTCGAGGCCAAGAAGCCTTCTTGCGAAGTGCTGTCACGAAACGACAGAAAGGTTTCATCCATGCCGCAGCCTTCAATAATCACATCCTCAGTGGTTGTAATCTGAATGCCGGTTTTCAAATCAAAAAAGCCGCAGTCAAACCGAAGAATATCCTTGGGCTTGAGCTGCACCATGGCCTTGACCATTTCTTCCGTGGCGTTGGGGCCAGGCTGAATCAGGAAAACCCGACCAGTAGACTCGGCAGGATTGATCACCGAACCACCGCCAGCGGTATTTGTGGGGTCGTCCCCGCCTGACGACAAACAAGCGCCAAGCACCAAAGTGGACAGGGAAAGGAGTACTGCTTGCAGTGCACGTTTGGAGTGAGCCACGTCCAACCTCGATCTTGTTATATGCATATGAGAAAAAACTGCTTGCCTGTACCTGTTACCACGCTAGAATCAAAGTGGATTGCGCTTTGTGTCGGCTAATTGACACTGCATGCGTGATGATTCATATTCGATCCTCACTACCTACAAAAGCATTCACTCATATAAGAATTGGAGGGACAGCAATGACTGAGTTAAAACAAGGCGCCGCACGCCTGCTGATAAGCATGGCACTGGCTGGCAGCAGCCTGCTGCTGGGCACTGGCGCAATCGCCAGCGAACTAACACCCGAGAAAAAACTGCAAGCCGCCAGCCTGGCCGCGACATGTGCGAACTGCCATGGCACCAATGGCCAAGGTGTTGAAGGAAGCGCGGTGACCGGGCTGGCCAACCTGAGTGTGGAATACATCAAAACCAACATGATCTGGTTTAAAACCGGGCAGCGCCCCGCCACCGTGATGCATCAACTTGCCAAGGGTTACACAGACGAGCAAATCGATATCATCGCCAACTACCTCGGCAAGAAAGACTAAGGAGCGCACCATGCAAAGACGACAATTTTTACAAACCAGCGCACTGGCCACGGCCTTGTTGGGCGGCATGCCCCTGTCAGCCACAGCAAAAAGCGCCAAAGGCAAAGTGGTGGTGATTGGTGGCGGTTACGGTGGCGCCACGGCGGCCAAATACCTTCGCATGCTTTCCGGCAACCAGCTCGATGTCACCTTGGTTGAACCCAATTCAACTTTCGTTTCTTGCCCGATGAGTAATTTGGTGGTGGGCGGTATTCGAAAGATCAACGAAATCAGCACTCCCTACACAGGCCTTACCCGCAACCACGGCGTAAAAATGGTGAAGGATTATGTCACCGCGATTGACGTTGAAAAACGCACAGTAAAACTGAAGAACGGCAAGACCCTGCCCTACGACAAACTGGTGTTGTCACCCGGCATTGATTTGCAGCTGGACAAAATTGAAGGGCTGGCTGCGGCCAATGCCAGTGGCCAGATTTTACAGGCCTGGAAAGCCGGTCCTGAAACTGTGGGTTTGCGCAAGCAGCTGGAAGCCATGCCCGATGGCGGCACCTACATTTTGAACGTACCACTTGCCCCTTATCGCTGCCCTCCAGGCCCCTACGAGCGCGCCAGCATGGTGGCCAACTATTTCAAACAGTACAAACCAAAATCAAAAGTATTGCTGCTGGATGCCAATGCCGACGTTACATCGAAAGGCAAGCTGTTCAAAGGCGTGTGGGAAAGTGAATACAAAGGTATTCTGGAATATCGCCCCAACATGAAAGTAACGGGTGTGGATGGCGCCACGAAAACTGTTCGTTTTGAGTTTGAGGAGCCCATCAAAGGAGACGTGCTCAACATTCTGCCGGACCAACGTGCCGGCAAACTGGCGGTCGATTCTGGCATTGCAAACCTGAACAACCGTTGGGCCGAAGTGAACTATATGACCTTCGAGTCCACAGTTGCGCCCAATGTGCATGTGATCGGCGACTCGGTACAAGGCGCACCAATGATGCCAAAAAGCGGCCACATGGCCAACAGCCAGGCCAAGGTGGTTGCGGCAGCCATTGTTGCCCAGCTCAGCGGATGGGAACCCAACCCCACACCTTTGACGAACAACACTTGCTACAGCTACGTGACCACGACCAATGTGATTCACGTGGCCAGCGTGCATGTGTACAACGCCGAGAAAAAAACCTTCCTCACTGTGGAAGGGTCCGGCGGTGTGTCCGCTGCCCCCAACGAACTGGAAGGCACCTACGCCTGGAACTGGGCCCAGAACATTTGGGCAGACACACTGGTTTAAAAGTAACAGCGCAATGAACTAGCGCTGCTGAAAACTGGCCCGCATCTGGTTGATTTTTGAATCCAGACTGCGGGCTTTTTGTTCCAGTTCTCCAGTTTCCCGAAACAAGTCTGCCGCAGTGCGCTGAAGCGCCGAAACAGTTTTTTCCGCCTTGCTGCGTTCACTTGACGACAAAGCTTTGTTGTCTGCCCTGCTTCGGTTCTGTGTGATTTGCTCCGTCAGGGCTTTGGATTGCTCGCGCTTGTCTTGCAACTGGCGCTCTACCTCATTGCGCTCCCGCTGAACGCTGTAAACAAGCTGCCCCTCTTTAAAGCCCGCACGTACCTTTGGATAGGTTCTCTCATTGCACTGGTCCGGGTAAGCCGCCCCCTTGGAACCCAGATCAAAACCGGTATTCACAGTGCAGTAGTTTTTCAAACCCTGATCAAAGCCTTTGTTGTACTCCTCAAGGTTCACGGTCACTTTGGCTTCTGCACAGGCTGAGCGGTGCTCGGCAACCCGGGCCTGGGTGTACCCTTGCGATGCATCAGTAAAACCAATCTCGCGCCAATTGGCCACCAGGCATTCTTCCTTGCTCAGGGTGGCACACCCGCTAACGCCGAGAAGTATCAGCACCGCCGACAAAAACCTCCCACTCATTGCTCACCTCATCTTGTTTTTATTCATGACAAATCTATACCACGCCCTACAAACAGCCGTCTGTAGTCTGAGTGGACTAAGTTGGTACAAGGGACAGGGCGGTATGTTTATTGCATTCAACATTTCTGCAACAAGTGCTCAATAGCGATACTTTTCTGCCGTTAATTCAATTGTAGTGAATGCGCATACAAGCGTAATTTAAACAAAACGAGCCAGCACACCTTAAAGCAATTCAAAAGGGGACATTAAATGGCCGCTCAAACACCTGTATCCAGCCATCCCAAATTGGGCATGGCCGATGTTGCCAAACTTGCCGCCCGTGAAGGTTATTTGTTTGGTTTGAGTTTTCTATTCCGCCAGCGCGTGGCGCAATTCGTGCCGGAATTCAGCCCCAACTTTCACAACCGCCAGTTGCCCATTGTGTTCATGGTGCCGGGTTATATGGAAAAACCGGGCTGTTTTGCCACCCTGTATGAAGAACTGCTCTGGAGCGGTGTACGCGTGGCTTTGTATCAGCCGCGCTACGTGCTGGCCTCGGTACACGAGATGGCTCGAGATTTTGGGCACTACATGGACACGGTTCTGGAACAAGCCGAATGCGAAGGGGCCAACACCTACCTGCTGGGGCATTCCATGGGTGGGCTGATCGTGCGCAAAGCCATGAGCACCCGTTGGCACAGCCACACCCAGGTGCAACACCTGTTCACACTGGCTTCGCCCAACAATGGCACGCACATGGCTCACTTGGGCGTGGGCGACTGCGCTGTTGACATGCTGCCCAACAGCGACTTCTTGAACGAATTGAATGTGGAAGACGACGCTCACCGGCAAAAAATGAGCAGTGTGATTGCCATTCCTGATGCATTGATACTGCACCATCGATTTGCCCACCTGGAAGGTGCGGCCAACCATGTGATTGACCGCACAGGCCACATGGCTTTGCTGGATGAGCCGCGACTGATTGAACTGTTGAAACGAAAAATGCAGGGGCAAAACCCGCATCAATTGTTGGGTGCCTGATTCGCCAGGGCGATCAGCTGCGCTTGCTGACCGATTTGAAATACAACTCAGACTGTATTTCACGTACATGCACACTGATTTGGGTTTGTGGGCCTTCTGCCTGAAGGCATGTTCTTTCAAGTACCTTGAGCAACACTTGCCCCAAGTGTTCCTGCACGGTGAATTCTCGACCACTGAGTAACTCGACCGTGGCTGCAACAAAAGCATGGTCACCGCTTTCAGCCGCAGCCACGCCCATGCGATAAGAACGCAAACCGTGAATTCGGGTCTTGATGTCGGCATCCATAAAAATACCGAGCCCCATCAGGGCTTTATTCACTTGAAGCAGCACCCAGGACTCGTCCAGATTGTGCAAGTTGTCACTGTATTCAATCGTAATGTGGGGCATGTAGAAAGCCTTTGTATGTGACAAAACCGTGAAAGTTCATGGTTTTGTCTAGTATAAATTACCTACAAAACTGCTTGTCGTTCCAAAACCTTAACGCGACAATGATCACATTGAACGCTGTTACAGTGTTCAACCTCATGTCTCCTCTTCTCCGCAAGCGAGAAAGGTTAAGCCGACTTCTCAGGAAGTCGGCTTTTTTTTAATCTGCGGTAGCACTTTGCCCAATATGTGCCTCAATCAAACCGGCCAACACCTCCGGCTGGTCGTGGTGAACCATGTGTCCAGCATGGTCAACGACCACATGCCTCCAGTTGGGCACGCAGTTGAACCGGGTACGGAACGCATCAAAATCAACGGGCTCACCGGCGCGGCTCAACCACATGCCTGCCTCGGTCTGTTTGGCTTCGACATGCAACACCGGCGCTGCAATATTGCTCCAACAGGCTTGCGCCTCTGCCAACCTGTAACCAATCGGATTCATGATTTTGTGCGCAGCATCGCCCAGCAAGCTGTAACCGTCATTCCCCACCCGGCTCCAGAACTGCGCCAAATACATGGCCTTCTCGTCGCTCAGCCGGTGGTTGGTTTTCTGCAAACGCCTGGCCACTGCCTCCAGGCTGCTGTAAGCGCGCAGTTCTTTGGGTGTTTTAATTTCATCGAGCCAATTGGAATAGCGCTTGGGTGCTTTTTCAGGCGGTGAATCGAGCATGCCAAAACCTTCCAGATTCACCACACTGCGAATGCGCTGTGGTCGAACACCTGCATACATCATGGCGATGTTGCCGCCCATGCTGTGGCCTACCAGGTTCGCGGGCTGCGTGGGCGAGAAGTGATCCAGCAAGGCATCCAGGTCTGCCAGGTAATCTGGAAACCAATAAGAGCGAATGCCGGGCGAACCATCGGCCACAGGCCAATCGCTCAAACCAAAGCCTCGCCAGTCGGGGGCCACCACCCGATAATCCTGTTTCAGGGCATCCACCACAAATTGGTAGCTGGCGCCTACATCCATCCAGCCATGCACCATAACGAGCAAGGGCGCATCTTCAGGGCCCCAGCAATGCAGGTGGGTGCGCAAACCGCGCAAGTCGACGAAACTGGATTCATGTTGTTTCAAAGGCTGGTAAATATTCACTGCTGGCTCACTTTGTTGTTTGTCAAAGTGTATGCGATCTACCCCAGTGCTGAATTTGACTCGGCCCTCTAAACGGGAAAGAAAAACTGTCGAATTCAATATTTCAACTTATCATTCATCAAAACTTAACAAAACCGGAGACCTGCATGCCCAAACTGGATGCTGCATTGATTGATGCATTGGGGGAACCCATGCCCGAACTGGAACAGCTCAGCGCCGCCAACCAAAAGAAGCTGGCCGCGGACCTGGCTGCCGCCCACCAAGCCCACGATGCTTTTTTAAAACAAAGCATGGACAACGCGCTGGAACACATTCCCCGCTTGTTGCGCGGCACCGTCAAAAAAATTCTGGGACTGTAAACCATGGACAGAAACACTGAACTGCGCCGCCTGGCGCAAGCACTGCACAAGTCTGCCGACGACCTGGCGTATCTGGACAAGCTCGACGCTTTGGCTTTGCAGAAACTTCGCACCAATTTTCAAAACAGCCTATTGAATAAATTCGGCCACGTGTTTGAACGCATTGCCGGTGCGGGCAAACTGGCACCCGACTCCATCAGTGCAACGCTGTGCACCAAGGTATTTGGCCCGGCCATTACGGCCAATATGTCGTACTTCACCCCCATGAGCAAAGCAGTCAGCTTGTGCAAACTGTTTGATGCCGACTTTATGGCCGAAGTGGCCCGCGAGCAAATTCCCGAACGTGCCGTCGACATGCTGGCGGAACTGCCCGTCGAGCAATTGAAGAAAGTAACCGCCAAACTGGTTGAACATGGCGACTTTCACGTACTGGGCGGGTTTACAGACTATATCCCCGAGAAAAAAGCCATCGAGATCATGGAAGTGATCAAGGACCCAGCCGCAAATCTGCACATTTCGTTTTATGCGCAACGCAAAGACCGTATTGCCAAGCTGGCGAACATGCTGAATGACCAGAAGCTGGTTGAACTGATTGCTGCGGCATTTGCAGACGAAAACCTGATGGTTGAGGTGGGATTGATTACCGCCGAGATGGACGACAAGGCGCAGGTGCGCATGGCCAAACTGACTGACAAGGTGAACAAAACGTATCGGGGGATTGCCAAGGCCAAAGCAGAAGGCCTAGGATACGCAGACCGAATGGCGGCCTACTTCGCGGCGTGAAACCCAAAACCTATAACAATTGTAAACGAGGTGATTAAACTGCTGTAATCAGTTGATCACCTGTCAGGTGAAAAGGCTACTCTAGGGTCAAACCTGTTAGCCTTTCTTCCATGCCTCTTCCCGAAACACCTGCCAACAACAGCAACAAGCAATCCTCCTTGGGCTTGCTTCCATGGTTGATTGGCGTGGCTCTCTCCGCGTGCGTACTCAGCCTGCTCCTGTTTAATTCCATTCAGGAACAAAGCGAGGCCCAACGCGTCAAGGCGGAGGTGCGCTACTCGCTGGACCATCACGCCAACAAGCTCGACAAGATTGTGGGCAAGGCCAGCGCCAATCTGCATTCAATCGAAGTGTTTGTGCGGCAAACACCAGAGTTAAATCAAGCCAGTTTCGAGCAGTTTTCCTCGCTGTTGTCGGTTGAAAACCCAGCCATTCGCAGTCTGCAATACGCACCGAAAGGAATTCTTACATTCCTGACGAACCCTGCGTTGAACCAAAGTGCAATTGGCCTGAATCTTTACAAAGTCCCGCTGACCGCACCGTATCTTGAAGAGGCAGCATTAACAGGCAAAACCGTCCTGGAAGGACCGCGCGAACTGGTTCAAGGTGGTCATGCACTGATTCTTCGATACCCTGTTTACCGCCAACGCAACCCCGACAGCAATCGCGACTTGATGGGTTTTGCAGCAGTATTAATCGATTTTGAATACGTCAAACAAAAGGTAATTGAGCCACTGGAACAACAGGGGCTGATTGTACGCATTCAACAAAAAAGCCCGATGCATGCCAACTGGGTACCCATCCACGGCAACCCCGATTCCCAATTAATCGACCCTATCTCATCGACTGTTTTTTTTCCGTATGGCGAATGGTCCATTGAAGTGGCGCCAAAACAAGGGTGGAGCCCCACGGTAGGCATTCACCCGTTTCTTGTTCTGCTTGCTGTGATCACCATGGCGATTGTGGTCTGGATGTCCTTGCATGAATACAACTCACGCAAAGCCATGCAAGCTGCCTATGAATCGGCAAAATCGGCCAATGAATTAAAAGACAGACTGATTGCCAATGTGTCGCATGAAATACGAACTCCGCTGACCTCGATCAACAGCATTGCAATGATGCTGGATGTGCCAACGTACTCCACCGAAGTGCAAGACTTGGGCAAGGCCATTAAACAATCCAGTGAAGCGGTCAATGTGATTGTGAATGATCTTCTGGATCTCTCCAAAATTCGGCAGGGATACTTTCGACTCAACGACAGCAATTTTCAGCTGGCCACCCTGATCGACAACACGGCAAACATGCTGCAACAGCAATGGCTTCAGAAACCAGGTGTAGAGCCGATTCTTCTTGAACCACCGTCCAGCCGAACCACTTATCTGGGTGACAGAGGCCGAATTGAACAGGTGGTGCAGAACCTGATTTCCAATGCATTCAAGTTCACGATGTTTGGCAGTGTGACGGTACGATTCCAGGTTGTGACAGAAAGCCGGGAACGGGACCAACTTGTTGTTGAAGTATCCGACACAGGTGTGGGCATTCCGCAAAGCGACATGGAGCGGATATTTGATGCGTTTTACCAAGTTGATTCATCACTTCAAAAGCGCTACAACGGCGCCGGGCTAGGCCTTGCAATCTGCCGACAAATTATCGAGGTGATGGGAGGAACCATACAGGTTCGCAGCAAACCCAATCTTGGTACTCAATTTGAGTTTCGCTTGCCACTTACACATGGAGCGCTGAAGCAAGACCAAACAGATTCTGAGACCCTTGCTGCCAGCCGGATGTTGCTTCACGTAGGGGACATGGCTTTGGACCCGCAACTTGCGATAACACTTGAACCAGACTGGCAAGTCCGTTTTCTCCACCGCGACATTACCACCGAAAAAGTTTTGCCCATACACGACAATGCCCGCGTATTGCTGGACATACCCGAACCGCTGGGTGCAGACAAAATGAACTGGCTAAGCCAGTTCCTGGACAGACAACAACATTTGACCCAACACATCGTGTGGCTTGGCAAAGATTTGCCAGCGATCGCCCAGAAACACAATATTCGCCAGTTGATGAAACCGTTGACACGAAAACGTTTGAGCCGTGTCTATGAAAATGAGAGGGAAGAACAAACGTCTTTTCCTGAGCATACAGGTGCGACGCCACTTCGCCTGCTGTTGGCCGAGGACAATGCGTTGAATGCCAAGGTTTTCAAGAAACTGCTGGAGAATCGGGATGTTACGGTGACCTGCGTATACAACGGGGCTGACGCCCTGGCCTTGCTCACCAGCGGAAACGCACATTTTGATGCTGTGCTGATGGATCTGCAAATGCCGGTCATGGACGGTCTGGAAGCAACACGACTGATCCGCCGGCATGAAGAACTGCAAGGGCTGCTGGTCTACGCGGTTTCAGGCCATGTCAGCAGCAGTATGAGAAACGAATGCCTCAACATTGGTTTCACCAATTTCATTACCAAACCATTTGATCCGGACATGTTGATCGACGACATTCGCGCCCGATTGAAAGAATCAGGCCGATCACATTGAGATACAAAACATGAAACAATTTTCCGGGAACTGGGTTTACGCGGTTGTGGTGTGTGTGCTCGGCGCAGGCCTTAGCACTGCAATCGGCATTACGCTGCAAAACAACGCCCTTGAAAACCAGCGTATTGCTTTTGAACACTTGCTGGACAGGCGAACGGACGAACTTCAGCGAACCGTGAATGAATACAAGCTGAGCCTTTTGAACACCGCCACATTCATCACCGCCTTTGGCCAGGAAGAATTGACGCCATCGCGATTTAGCGAATACGTCACTGGCCTGAAACTAAAGCAAAACTTTCCAGGCGCACTTGGTCTGGGATTTGCCCGGAAAGTACCCCTCAAAGAGGAGCCCGCATTTCTTCGGGAAATGCAGGCAAAAGGACTGCAAGATTTTCAGATCCGTTTTATCAGCCCCTCTTCGCAAGACCGTTTCGTGATGCAGTACATTGAACCAGCCAAGGAAAACTACTCGGCACAGGGTCTCGATTTGGGCTCCGAAAACATTCGTCGAGAAAACTGCCTCAGTGCCTTTTCAAGAGCCGGACTGGCCGTATCAAAGCCCATTACCATGATTCAAAACGCCGATGTTGGGCGTATGGGGTTCACGATGCTGATGCCAGTGTTCAACAAACCCATACCATCAAGTGATCTTGGTGTGCGCTACAAGGAATTGTTGGGTTGGGTGTCTTTTCCAATTTCAATCGACCGCTTCCTGAAACCCTGGATGACACAGCAACCCGATTTACAAGTGCGAATTTTTGTACTCGAAGAAGCCGACAAGCCGATGCTTTTTTTCGACAATGTTGAACCAAAAAATGTCTCCCTGTTTCCACACACGGCAGCAACGCGAGATGTACAACTGGGTAACCGCAGTTGGCGACTGGAGTACTGGCCTGTAAATCCGGCAAAAAGCAGCGGACACAATCCAATTTACCTTGCCTGGATTTTGCTCGGTATTTCACTCAGTGTTTTTGCTGCATTCAAACTGAAAAAGGCCATGGATACTCACAACACCCTGACCTTACATCAACACATGGTAAACAACTCATCCGAAGCCCTGATTGCCGAGGACACTCTTGGAAGAATTTTGGTGTGGAACCGGGCTGCAGAGGAGTTATTCGGACTGGACCAGGCCAGTGTTCTCTACGATCAAGAACAAAACCTGACAGTGCCGGAAGAACTGCGATCCTCCGAAAAACGACTCCACCAACGCGCAGCGCAGGGGGAGACACTTAAAAACATTCAAACCCTGCGAACGAATGATTCTGCGCAACGGATCCACCTGCGCATGAATTTGTCGCCGATCTACAGCAGGGATAGACAGTTGATTGGTTTCACCAAGTCATTCCGCGATGAGACTGAAGCGCGCATGCTCTGGAAAGACATGCACTCACTGGAAGAGCTGATCACGCACGCGCCCGATGGCGTCATTACACTGGATGAATCACGCCGGATAAAACTGGCCAACCCGGCAGCCCTGTTGTTGTTGCAGGGAATGAATGTGAAATCAACCCTGACTGGACAAAAAATTACCGATTTGCTGGCACCCAACGTGTTGGTTGAGTTTGAACAGGAAGTACTGCACCCCCTTTACAAGAATAGAAAAGTTGAGGTGTTGTTCAACTGGCCGGTTCCCGGGCACATTGAACAAACACCGCTGCTTTTCAGGGGATTTGTTTTGAACTACCCAGACCTTGGCGAATCGGTTTGGGCATTACGTTTAGAAAAAAGCAACAAATCGTACACACAGTTAAATTAATTTATACCAATTGAATCAATAACTTAATAATATAGAAATATAACTCTAACTTTATTTATTGATTTTAAGTGTACAACTGTACACAATACTAACCATGCAAACACAACACAGTTTGCTGGGTTAAAGCGAAAGCCCCGATTTCGCATCCAAAGTAAAAGGGATATCAAAATGAAAAACTTCATCGACTCAGTAATTCGCACTCCTGGCATTTTGTTCATGTCTGTATTGACATCTGGCTTCATGGTTAATGCTGGCGTGCAGTACATCAATGGCACAAACCTTGAAGGCCCGAATTTGTTGGCTGCAGGCTGCCTGGTGGTAGGTCAGCTTGCCTTGGTAGTGGTTCAGCAAATGCGCCGCTTCGGTCAAGACAACAAACTGACTTTGCAATAATGCAGTGGCTAGAAAGGCGGCAAGCCCTGCCGCCTTCGCCACAACAATCTTACTTACCCCGCAGTTTCCTCTCTCGCTGTCACAATCCAGTCTTAAATCTGTCAAACGCAGGCAACACTGCCGCAACACACTGCTCGCATTGATCACTCATCAAAGCAAAGCACATGCGCGTCTCTATCATTGGCAGTGGATATGTTGGTTTGGTTACAGCCGCCTGTTTGGCCGAAGTGGGCAACAAAATTCTGTGTTGCGACATCGACGCCGCCAAGATCACTCAGCTTCAGAATGGGCAAAGCCCGATTTACGAACCTGGTCTGGATGAATTGCTCGAACGCAACATTCGCGAGCAACGCTTGGATTTCACCACCCGAATTGAAGACGCGGTAAACCACGCCGAACTGATTTTTATTTGCGTGGGCACGCCGCCTCGCGAGGATGGCAGCGCTGATTTGCGCCACGTGGTTAAAGTGGCCCAGCAAATTGCCACACACATGAACGGCTTTAAAGTCATCATCAACAAATCGACTGTGCCTGTGGGCACTGGCGAGCGAGTGGCCGATGAAGTGCGCCGCGTGCTGGTGCAACGCAATGCTCTGCATGCCTTCACAGTGGTGTCGAATCCTGAATTCTTGAAAGAAGGCGCGGCAATTGACGATTTCCTGCGCCCTGACCGCATTGTACTGGGCACCGACAACACCCCCGCAGGGCAACGCGCCTTGCGCATGATGAAGTCGCTGTATGCCCCCTTCCAGCGCCACCACGAGCGCCTGATGTGCATGGATGTTCGCTCTGCTGAATTGACCAAATACGCCGCCAACGCCATGCTGGCTACCCGCATCAGCTTCATGAACGAGCTGGCCAACCTTGCTGAAAAAATCGGTGCTGACATTGAACAGGTGCGCGCTGGCATTGGTTCCGACCCACGCATCGGTTTTTCCTTTTTGTATGCTGGCTGCGGATATGGAGGCTCATGCTTTCCCAAAGATGTTCGCGCACTGATTCAAACCGGCGAGGAAGCAGGCGAAAACCTGTCGATCCTTCGGGCGGTGAACCACAGCAATCAGCGCCAAAAGCGCGTGTTGGTCGAAAAAATAATTCAACGCTTCGGTGAAGACCTCAGCGACATGACCTTTGCCATGTGGGGGCTGGCCTTCAAGCCGGAAACCGATGACATGCGCGAGGCCAGCAGCCGCACCATTGCCGCGGAACTGGTACTTCGGGGTGCCAAAGTTCAGGCCTTTGACCCGGTGGCCAACGAAACTGCGCGCCGCGCCATGGAAGAAGATCTGGCCGCATTCCGGCAAGACGGCCCCTTACTGGGCGAATTCGAAATTGCTAAAACCCAGGAAGAGACCTTGTTCAATGCAGATGCCTTGATTGTGTGTACCGAGTGGCGCATGTTCAAGAGCCCAGACTTTTTAATGTTGAGCCGCACGCTTCGCCAAAAGGCAGTTTTCGACGGTAGAAACCTGTATGACCCCGCACTGCTGGCGGACTACGGCCTTGTTTATGAGGGGATTGGCCGCAGGGCTGAACCAATGGATCAGGGTTTATCGGTAGAACAAATGCGCTTGGCGTCTTAAAATTTAACGCCTTTGCCTTTATCATTGCGCAAGAGACAAAACACACCATCATCCACCCAGGACGAGCGCAATGATCAAGGTAGCCATCAGCGGCACAGGGCTTTTCGTGCCCAGCCAAACCATCACCAACGATGAATTGGTGGAGTCATTTAATGCTTACGTAGCGAAGTTCAACGAAGAGCATGCCGCGGAGATTGCCAGCGGAGAACTTCAGGCATTACAGCCCTCCAACTCGGCCTTCATTGAAAGCGCATCGGGCATCAAGCAACGCTACGTGATGGAAAAGGAAGGCATTCTGAACCCGGACCGTCTGCACCCTTACTTCAAAGAGCGCCCGAATTCCGAACTGTCGATGATGGCAGAAATTGCCGTGGACGCTGGCCGCAAAGCGATGGACGACGCAGGGCTTACCGCCGCTGACATTGATGCCGTGATTTGTTCAGCTTCGAACATGCAACGCGCCTACCCGGCCATGGCCATTGAAATTCAGGAAGCCTTGGGCATTGAAGGTTTCGGCTACGACATGAATGTGGCCTGTTCTTCTGCCACTTTCGGGATTGAACAAGCCGTGAACGCCGTGCGCAGCGGCACCGCCCGCGCCGTGTTGATGGTGAACCCGGAAATTACCTCGGGCCACCAGGCCTGGCTGGACCGCGATTGTCACTTTATTTTCGGCGATGTGTGCACGGCTGTCATTGTGCAGCGCCTGGAAGACGCCAAACCCGGTAGCTGGGAGGTGTTGGGCACCAAGCTGGCCACCAAGTTTTCGAACAACATTCGCAACAACTTTGGTTTCCTGAACCGGTCTGAGGACGCCGACCACGACGGTCGCGACAAACTGTTCATGCAGGAAGGCCGCAAAGTATTCAAGGAAGTCTGCCCCATGGCTGCCGAGCACATGAGCACCCATTTGCAAAGTCTGGGTTTGAGTTCGGCCACTGATGTGCGCCGCTATTGGCTGCACCAGGCCAACCTGGCCATGAACCAACTGATTGCCAAAAAACTGCTGGGCAGCAGTGAATTCACGGCCGACAAAGCGCCGGTGATTCTGGATGAGTTCGCCAATACCGCCTCGGCGGGTTCTGTGATTGCGTTTCACCGCCACAAAGATGATTTGGGCAGCGGCGATGTGGGCGTCATCTGCTCCTTCGGCGCGGGTTATTCGATTGGCAGCGTAGTGGTTCGGAAGACCTGAACGCTGCATGCCCTGGCCCATGCGCGGCCAAGCTTCGGTGTGGGTGCCCACATCACCTTGCCTAAGCAAGGCTTCAGATCCGGCTTGATGCCTCTGGCTTGGGGCATGCGAAACGCGTAAGCGTCTTCGCATCGACTCCTTTCGGAGTCGCCCCGCGCTGCGAGGCCGCCGGGAAGCCTTGCAAAGCCGGCAAGGCGGTGAAGCACCCAAACCTTGCTTTACGCCACGCTTGTGCGCCGCGCTGCAAGTCACCTGCCTATTTGCGAAGCTAGCTCAGGTTGCAATGCCCTCGCAACGCCGATCAAGAAAACCTGCCCGTTTGAATTCACCCGCCACGGTCGGCCGAGGGCCGACACCGAGACTCGGCCCGCCCTTTTGCCGAGCGAGGTGAGTCAGGGTGAATATCAAAAAGGGAAAATCAGGTTTTCTGGCGAGAGAGGGTATGCACCTGAGATAGCGTAGCGACTGCAAGCAGACTCTCGCCAGCGCAACAAACTGTTCAAGCGCCGTACGTCTTATCCAAATACCGCAGAATATCGTTGGACTCGTACATGGCCACACCCGTGTTCGGATCGATCAGATAAGGCACTTGCACCTTGCCAGTGTTCTCCGACAACCAAGCCCGGTTGCGCGTGGTGCCTTGTGGCGCCTTGAACAGCTTGTCGCGGAAAACAGGCGGGCCCATGTCAGTCATGGCGCCCTTGGGCGTGTTCTTCAGCAGATATGGAATTTCCAGCTCACACAAACGCGCACGCACAGGCTTGGAGTACGGGCTGCTCTCAAAGCTGTATAGGACCAACGGCTCAGCGGGTGCTTTCGATGGTCGGGCTTTCATGCCCTGAAAGCCACCGACACGATATTGGAAAGAACTCGCCAGCATCGATGAACCCACCGCCACTTTGCGCCCAAAGCCTTGTTGGCTTTTCAGTTTACTGTCGTAGGTTTTGGCCAGGTAATCGATGATGTCGGCGGATTCATTCATCACCACGCCTGTGTTGTCATCCACCAGCATTGGAAACTTGGTGCCGGGCAACAATTGGCGAGCCTCGTCGCGAAAACGCTTGCCACCTGCGGGGCAAGGCAAAATCATCACGTCCAGGTCCATTTCGCAAAGCGCTTCCCGCACCAACCGGCAAAACGGACTGATTTCGATGTCGTACAGTTTCAATGGCTTTTCGGGCGTTTTTCGGGCTCGGGCAGTGATGCCGGTGCCGCGCCAGCCGCGTGCTGTGCCTGCCAGTAAGTTGAAAATTGCGTCGATGTTGGTGTTCATGGCTTGCCTCTGTCCTGTAATTATTCGAAATTGTCGTTATTTTGTGCGCGAACGTGTCCGCAGTGTAGACGAATCCCCCTAGCCCGCCGCATTGCTTGTTACTATTTTTTCAAACACACCCGCACCGGAGAAGAAACTTGAAAAAACTGCTGCTGATCAACGGTCCCAACCTGAACCTGTTGGGCACGCGCGAGCCCGGCATCTATGGACACATGACCCTGGCTGACATTGAAAAAGCCTTGAAGAACATTGCCTTCACCGATGGTTTCGAGTTGATGACCTTTCAAAGCAACCATGAGGGTGCATTGATTGACCGTATTCACAAGGCAAAAACCGAAGATGTCTCAGGCATTGTGATCAACCCGGCCGGTTATACCCACACCAGCGTCGCGCTGCGCGACGCACTGGCCGGCGTGGCCATTCCGTTTATTGAAGTGCACCTGTCCAACATCTACAAACGCGAGAGCTTTCGACACAACAGCTATTTTTCAGACTTGGCTGAAGGTGTCATTTGCGGGCTGGGCTGGCAAGGGTATGTGTACGCCTTGCGGCAACTGGCCTCGAAATAAGGAAAGCGGCGGCATGGTGATTTTCGGTTCAATTTTGTAAAGATCAGTTAACAGCTGAACAAACAGCCCAAGACTGTGGTCTGATGGGCACTCAACAAGAAAAACGACACCATGAAGCACCACCTCAAACCCCTGCTGCCCCTTGCCTTGGCTCTGTCGCTGGGGGCCTGCGCCACTGTTGAGTCCAGAAAACCAGAATTTGACAACCGGTTTGAAAATGCAACGTTCAAACCCTTGGTCAGCCCGGATGCAGTGCAGGCCCCAGCTGACTGGTGGAAGGGTTTTGCGAGCGAACAACTCAACACACTGATGCAGCAGGCACAGGCCGACAACCTGAGCCTTGAGGCCACTGAAGCCCGGTTGCGTGCAGCTCAAGCCAGTCTGGACGCAGCACAAGCCAGTTTTTTCCCTTCGCTCACATTGAATGCAGGCCGACAGGAAAACACCGTGAAAGGCACCAGTATTCAAGGACAGGCCACCAACAACCGCGGACTGTTTACCTCGGCCTCGTTTGTGGCCAGTTATGAAATCGATTTGTGGGCTAGGGTTCGCAACACAGCCAAGGCCTCTGAATTGCAGCTTCAAGCGACGCGCTACGAACTGGATGCCGCCCGCATCAGCATAGCGGGTCAACTAGCCACCACTTGGTCCCAATGGGTGGCGGCTGACCAAACCGTGCGGCTGTTCGAGACGGAACTGGAGAGTTTTAAGACCAACCTGAAGTTGGTTGAATTGCGATTTCGTCAAGGCGGTGCGGTGGCCTCTGACGTGTTCCAACAAAGGCAACTGGTTGAGTCGGCCCAAGGCAACCTGGCCCAGGCCCGATCCAATCGAGACGTACTGCTCAATAGCCTTGCGCTGCTGGTGGGCCAGCCTCCGAATAAAATCAGCCTGAACAGCGAGAACCTGCCTACCCTGCCCGCTTTGCCCGCCACCGGCTTTCCCGCTGAACTGCTAAATCGCCGTCCCGATGTGCAGCAGGCATGGGCACAGGTGCTGGCAAACGATCGCAGCGTGGCCGCCGCGATTGCCAACCGCTTCCCACAACTCAGTTTGCGTGCAAGCTTTAGCGATCAAACCCCCGATTCCGACTTGCTGTTTGACAACTGGGTGCGCAATTTGAGTGTGAATCTGGTTGCGCCACTTTTCGACGGTGGCGCACGCTCCGCAGAAGTGGAGCGTCAGCGCGCCTTGCTTGACCAAGCCGTGGCACAGTATCAGGAAGCGGCCATCAATGCACTGGCCGATGTAGACAATGCACTGATTCAGGAAACCCGCCAAGGCGAGGCTGTGGAAAGTTTTCAACGCCAGCTTGAACTGGCTGAGCTCAGTTTGAAGCGGCTGTTCGCGGGCTACCGCAATGGCACAGTCGACTACCTGGCCATTCTGGATGCACAACAAAGCACCAGCCAGCTAAGGCGTAACCTGGTGAATGCACAACAACAACTGGTGGGCTTTCGGATCGCCCTTTACAGGGCGCTGTCCGGCAGCATTCCACAACCTACAGCAGCAGAGCAGTCATGAGTGATCAATCTTTTTTCAAGCGCAAGTGGGTACAAATTGGCCTGGCCGTCGGGGTCGTTGCCCTGGGTGTTGTTGGGTCTGAATTGCTGGTGGCCACGGCGCCCACTGCCAGCCGCAAACCGCCGGAAAAAGTTGCACGGTTGGTGACCACCGAGGCCGTGAAAGCCGGGGACTACACGGTCAGCTTGTTGGGTTATGGCGTGGTTGAACCCGAACAACAAATTACTTTGCAGGCGCGGGTGAGCGGCACTGTTCAAAGCATTGGTCCGAAGTTTGTACCGGGCGCATCATTCAAAAAGGGCGAGGTGTTGGTACAGCTGGACAACACCGACTACAGAATTGAATTACAAACGGCGCAAGCCGCATTGGCGCAAGCGCAATCTACGCTCACCTCCGAGCTGGGTAACCAGGTGGTGGCGCAATCCGACTTCGAATTATTGGGTTTGAATGTGGATGAACGTGAACGTGCGCTGATTTTGCGCAAACCACAACTGGAAGCCGCCAAGGCCACTGTGCAGTCTGCGCAGGCCGGTGTTGAGCGCGCCAAGGTGAACCTGGAGCGTACCATTTTGCGGGCACCTTTCGACGGTGTGGTGGTGAGTCGTGAAGCAAGCGTGGGCGCGCAAGTCAGCGCCTCCACCGCACTTGGCGTGTTGGCCAGCAGCGAGGCCTACTGGATCAGCGTGGCCGTGCCGCAAGCCGATTTGAAATGGATCAAGTTTCCTGAAGGCAAACAGACGGGTTCAACCGTGTGCGTCAGCGATGCAAGCAGCAATGAAGAGGGTTGCCACAAGGGCACAGTACTGAACCTGCAAACCAGTGTTCAAGACAATGGGCGACAAGCTCAAGTGCTGGTCGAAGTGCCTCGCAGCCAAAACAAGAGCAACAACAAAAACCTGCAGCCACTGTTGCTGGCCCAATATGTGAAAGTTCGCTTTGATGGTATTGAGCTGAAAAATGTGTTCAAGCTTGCGCCCTCCTCTGTGCATGACAACGCGGTGTGGGTCAACGATGGCGGCGAACTTGATATTCGCCCCGTCAATATCGCCTTCCGCTCGGCCGAGTATGTGCTAATAGATCAAGGCTTGAACAATGGCGAAAACATTGTGACCTCCAACCTCGGTTCGCCAGTGAATGGCATGGCAATTCGGACCAATGATGCCGCCAGCACCACACCCGCGGCGGTAAAACCATGAATGCCACAAGCCGTCGCCGGGTAGACCGCTCAGGCCCACTGGCCTGGATGACCAAGAATACAGTGGCCGCCAACATCCTGATGTGGGTGTGCCTGATTGGTGGCGTGTTCGGATTCATGAACATGACCAAAGAAGTATTTCCCGAATTCGAGCTGGATTTGGTCACGGTGACTGTTGCCTACCCTGGGGCAAGCCCGGAGGATGTAGAGCAGGGCATTGTGCTGGCCATTGAAGAGGCCATTTCAAGCATTGAAGGCATCGTTGAAGTCAATTCCACTGCCAATGAAGGCGCAGCCAGTGTGGTGATTGAAATCGATGAATCTGAAGACGCGCAGGCGGTTTACGACAAAATCAAACAAGAGGTTGACCGCATTACCACCTTCCCCGGCGATGCTGAAGTACCTAATGTGTCGCTGACTGCACGCAAGCGAACAGTAGTCACTTTGGTGGTACACGGCGACACAGATGAATTGTCACTGCGCAACTTGGCGGAAGAAGTACGCGACGGTTTGCTTCAAAACCCCGGGATTACCCAAGTAGATCTCACCGAAATTCGCGAACAGGAAATTCATGTTGAGGTACCCGAAGCGAAGTTAAATGCCTATGGTTTGACGTTGCAGGGCATTGCCGACAATATTCGGGCCAATGTGATTGAAGTATCCGGCGGAAGCATTTCAACCCAAAGCGGCGAAATACTGTTGCGTGTTTCCGAGCGGCGTGATTTCGCCAATCAGTTCGCTGCGCTGCCGATCGTGTCGCCAGTCAGCGGCACGCCTTTGAAGCTGGGCGACATTGCCACGGTGCGAGACGGCTTTCAGGACATCGACAAATACGCCACCTTCAATGGCAAGCCATCCATTGAAGTTTCAGTATCACGCATCGGTGAACAAACCCCGATTGGAATTTCCGAGGCCACGCAGGAGGCACTTGAACGAATTCGCCCCTTGATGCCCAAAGGCGTCGAAATTTCGGTGGTTAGTGATCGTTCTGACACTTACAAACAGCGACAGGAGTTGCTGGCGTCCAATGCCATTATGGGTTTGGTGCTGGTGATGGTTTTGTTGACCCTGTTTTTGGACTGGAAACTAGCCTTCTGGATCAGTATGGGGATTCCCACCGCGTTTCTCGGTGCCATGCTGATACTGCCACTGTTCGGGGTCACCTTTAATATGATCTCGATGTTCGCATTCATTATTGCGCTGGGCATTGTGGTGGACGACGCGATTGTTGCGGGCGAAAACATTTACGAATACAGACAACAAGGCATGAGCATGCTGGATGCCTCTATTCAAGGCGCACGCGATGTCGCCATGCCAGTCACCTTCAGTATCCTGACCAATATTGCAGCCTTTGCGCCCTTGCTGTTTGTGCCAGGCTTTCTGGGGAAAATTTGGGGTGTAATTCCATTGGTAGTGTGCACGGTGTTTGTGGTGTCGCTGATGGAGGCCATGTTGATATTGCCTGCTCACCTGGCCCACAGCAAAGATCCCAAACCGGACAATCGGTTTCACATCGCACAACAAAAATTCGCAAACGGTTTTATGGCGTTTATCGACAAACGCTACACCCCGATTGTCCACAAGTGTGTGGAGTATCGTTACTTGTCCATGGGCGTGGGCGTTGCCTTGATGGTGCTGGTGATTAGTTGGCCGGTAAGTGGCCGAATGGGCTTCGAACTGTTTCCACAAGTGGAAGCGGATCAGTCTGAAGTGCGGGCGCAATTGCCGCTGGGCAGCACCAATGAACAAGTGAACCTGGTTCGCGACCGAATAGTGGCCAGCGCCCTGAAGACCGTCGAAGCCACGGGAGGTGAACAACAAAGCACCGGGATTTATGCCAGTGTCAATGAAAACAACATTACGGTACGAACCTACTTGACCCCGCCGGGCGTGCGCCCCGTGCCCACAGCAGAGTTTACCGACCAGTGGCGGCTGGACGTCGGCAATATTCCCGGTGTTGAAACCATTCGCTTCGCAGCGGATTCGGGCGGCCCTGGCAGTGGCCCCGCCTTCACGGTGCAGTTAAGCCACCGCAATGTAGACACCCTGCGCCAGGCCAGCGAAGCCCTGGCACGTGAACTGGCCAACTACCCCGTGGTGTCCGAAATCGACGATGGCTTTCAGAACGGAAAAGAACAATTCAGCTTTACTTTGAAAGAAGAAGCACGCCGCTTGGGATTGAGTTCCAACGACATTGGTCGACAGGTTCGTGCCGCGTTTTTTGGAGCAGAAGCATTGCGCCAACAGCGCGGTCGCAACGAAGTCAAGGTACTGGTCATGCGCCCTGACACAGAGCGTTCAGCACAAACTAACGTTCGCGATCTTCTGATTCGAACACCACAAGGCACACTGGTTCCACTGCATTCACTGGTGGAATTTGACGATACGCGAGCATTCGCCAACATCACGCGAAGGGATGGGCGGCGAACCATTTCGGTAACCGCCAACGTGAACCCGCGCAACCAGGCACAGCAGGTACAAAACGCCACGGTGCAGGACCTGATGCCGAAATTGATGGCTGACTACCCGGGCTTAAGTTACAGCTTTGCAGGTCGCCAGCAAGATTTTTCGGAAGCCCTGGGTGGGCTGGGCAAAGGTTTTATGGTGGCCTTGTTGCTGATCTACGTGCTTCTGGCCATTCCTTTCAAAAGCTATCTTCAACCCTTCATTGTGATGCTTGCCATTCCATTTGGTATTTTCGGTGCAATTGTAGGCCACTTGATGATGGGTTACAGCATCAGCATTGTGTCCATGATGGGTATTCTTGCCTTGGCTGGTGTGGTGGTCAACGACTCGCTGGTGATGGTGGACTACGCCAACGAAAAAGTACGCGAAGGCATGACACCTTACGAAGCCATTTGCATTTCCGGAGTGCGGCGTTTCCGCCCAATTATGCTAACCACAGTATCCACCTTTGGTGGCTTGGCGCCCATGATTTTTGAAACCTCCCGCCAGGCAAAATTCATGATCCCGATGGCCATTTCACTGGGCTACGGCATTTTGTTCGCCACAGCCATTACACTGTTATTGGTACCCTGTTTGTACCTGATGATCGACGATATACGACGTATGTTGGGCACAAGCCCTGGCCTTGAGCCAGATGAAATTGATTTGACGAAACTGGAAGAAACCCGCACCACATGAGTTCAGGTTCAGACACCACCGAGTTTTTAACCACCAAGGAAGTGGCTGAACTTTTGCGCATCAAAGAGCGCAAACTCTACGACCTGGTGAGTGCTCAAGAAATTCCCTGCGTGAAGGCCACTGGCAAATTGCTGTTTCCCAAAGCCGAGCTTCTGCACTGGATACGCACTGGCGAATTGATGTCGCCCCCCAAAAACAATGCACGATTGAATGTGGTTGCAGGCAGCCACGACCCGCTTCTGGAATGGGCCATTCGTGAATCGGGTTGCGGGCTGGCCATGCAATTTGATGGCAGCTTGAGCGGGCTTGATGTGTTTGAGAACAAGGGTGCGGTGGCCACCGGCTTGCACGTACTCAGTGTCAACACCACCCCCAACACCACGGCCTGGAATACACATACGGTACAAAACCGTTTTGCAACAAGCAATGTGGTCTTGATGCATTGGGCCACACGGCAACAGGGTTTGATTGTGCCGCAAGGCAACCCGAAGAAAATAAGCAGTGTGGCTGATTTGCCTGCGTTGAAAATTGCCACACGCCAATCGGGTGCAGGCGGCATGATTTTGTTTGAGCACCTGCTGCGCACTCAAGGCCTTGATTTGGCAGCGCTGAATATTTCCGAAATCTGCCGAACCGAAAACGATACAATTGCTGCGGTGGCCAGTGGAAAAGCCGATGCGGCACCTGGTTTGCAAGCCTTGGCCTTACAATTTGGCCTTGGCTTTGTGCCCACACAACAGGAAAATTTTGATTTGATGGTGTGCCGCAAAGCGTGGTTTGAACCACCTTTTCAAACACTCATTCAGTTCGCCAACAGCAGTGCATTCAAGAAAAAAGCTCAACAATTTGATGGCTACAACATCAAGGCGCTGGGCACCGTGGTGTGGAATTCCTAGTCTTTAACTGCGAATATCATTTTGGTGCTCATTTGCCGGTATTGGGAAAAAACAAGGACTGCCCATTCTGCTGAAACCCGGCAATCGTGGCCTGCCCCTTGGCGGACACCAACCAGTTCACGAATGCATTGCCCAATTCGCTTTTCACATTGGGGCACTTGGCTGGGTTCACTGCGATAACCCCGTATTGATTGAACAAGGTAGGGTCACCTTCCACCGCAATCTTGAAGTTGCCTTTGTTGCCAAATGCAATCCAGCTTGCACGATCGGCCAACACATACGCCCCCATGCCCACACCGGTGTTCAATGTGGCCCCCATGCCTGAGCCAGTCTCGCGGTACCACTTGCCGCTGGCTGCTTTCACATCCACATTGGCCGCCTTCCACAATTCCTGTTCTTTCTTGTGGGTGCCGCTATCGTCCCCACGCGAGGCAAACAAAGCCTTTTTAGCAGCAATCGCCTTGAATGATTTCACAACATCCTTGCTGCCTGCCACACCCGCTGGGTCGTTGCCGGGGCCAACCACCACAAAGTCGTTGTACATCACATCAAGGCGCTTCACACCATAACCATCGGCAACAAACTTTTCTTCAGCAGCCTTGGCGTGCACCAGTACCACATCGCCATCGCAATTTTGCGCATTCTTCAAAGCCTGACCGGTGCCCACCGCCACCACGCGAACTTCAATGCCAGTGTCCGCTTTGAATGCAGGCAGCAAGTGATCAAATAACCCGGAGTTTTGCGTGGAGGTGGTGGATTGAACAATGATGAATTTGTCAGAAGCTTGTGCTTGCGCAAACAGACCTGTGGCCAACAATGCGGCAAGCAATCGAATTCTTTTTGTCATGTTGTCTCCTCGTTTTAAATCAGCAACTCGCCTGCCAGGTAAGCTTTCGCCTCTCGGCTGACGGGGTTCTTCAAAAATTCGTGAGCTGCTTGGATAGCATGAACCCTGCCCTTGTGCACAAATATCACCTCATCAGCAAGCCGTGAGGCTTGGCCTTGATCATGCGTCACCACAATCACTTTCACGCCACACTGGCTGGCACGTAAAACAATGTTTTCAATCAAGGCTGTGGCTTGGGGATCGAGGCTGGCGCTGGGCTCATCCAGAATGAGCAACCCTGGCTTTGCTGCCAGGGCGCGCAGAAGTGTCAAGCGTTGCTGTTCACCCCCCGAGAGCTTTCTTGCGGGGGACTTGGTCAAGTGCTGCATACCCCCCAGATCGAGCAAGGCATCCGCACGCAAAGCGCGTTCATTTCGGGCAACACCTGCGACAGCCAAGGCATGCAGCAGGTTGTCCTGAACACTGCGGCGCAACAACACCGGTCGCTGAAACACAAAACCAATTTGATCGCGAGGAATTCGGTTGCTCTGGTTGAAACGCACAGAACCCTGCGTGGGCGCAAGCAAGCCCCCAAGCAAACGCAAAATCAGGCTTTTGCCCGCCCCATTGGGCCCCATGATCGCGGTGATGCCTTGTGCGCCAATTTCCAGGTTTAAATTACTGAAAATAAGGTGTTTGCCAAATGAAAGGTGTACGCCTTCAAACTGAATTGGCAAGTGCGCTGAAAACGGTTTTGCCGGGGCAAGCAAAGCAAGGTCGCTATTCATCTTAAGCATAGGCCCTCTTTTGTGCGCTGTTTTTCAGCAAGAAAAGGCCTGCATTGATCAGGATGGAAAGCGCGACGAGAATAATCCCCAAGCCCAACGCCAGTGCCAGTTCACCCTTGGAAGTTTCCAGTGCAATGGTGGTGGTCATCACCCGGGTGACATTGGCAATGTTGCCACCCACTATAATCACGGCGCCCACCTCGGCCAGGGCACGACCCAGGCCAGCCAATGCACTGGTCAGCAGCGAATAGCGGGCATCTACAATCAAAGTGCAAATGGTTTGAATGCGGCTGGCGTTCATGGCGCGCAGCATTTCATCGTATTCACCATATAGGTCTTCAATCACTTGCCGGGCCAGTGCCGCCACAATTGGGGTGACCAGCACCACTTGCGCAATCACCATGGCTGTTGGGGTGTACAGCAATTGAAGAAAGCCCAAAGGGCCGGCCGCAGACAAAAACAGGTAAATCACCAAGCCAACCACCACTGGGGGCAAACCCATGAGGGAGTTCAAAAACACCACCAAGACCATTCGCCCCGGAAACCGGCCAATTGCCAAAGCAGCACCGATCGGAAAACCCAGCAAGCATGCGATGGAAACGGCTGTGAACGTGACTTGAAGCGACAAAGCAATGATGTCGATCAAAGTGGGGTCAGCTTGCCCAATCAGGGTGAAGGCTTGAACAAAGGCTTGAGAGAAGTCTTGCATTTATATGCATTTTTTACGGAATAAATGCAGTGTAATGCGAAAATGCGCGTGATGTCATTGGTAGTAACACCAGCGGGGAGAAAAAAGGCAGAGGACGAATGGTCCGAATCCGGGAATGTCCCCTGCCGAAACCAGCTGACCCGATGCTAGTCAGATCAGCCAGTGCTTGGTCAATTCAGGTTTACTGCAACAGGCTCAGTACGTTGTTGGGCAACTGGTTGGCCTGAGCGAGCATGGCGGTGCCGGCCTGCTGCAAGATCTGCGAGCGGGTCAGTGCGGCCGTTTCCTTGGCGAAGTCCGCATCCATGATGCGTCCACGGGCGGCCTGCAGGTTGGTGCTGGACACATCGGCAAAGGCCGCTACCTGCTCCAGTCGGCTTTGGCCCGCACCCACTACGGCACGAATACCGGTGATGGCGTCAATCGAGGCATCCAGCGTGGTGATCGCGGAGGTGGCGTTGGCCACGGTGTCCACACCACCCAGGTTGGTTGGAATGTCGGCTGCGGCACCGGTCATGATGGTGGTCAGGTCGTTGCCTGTGGCCAATCCATCGTCAGTCAGGTTCAGCGCCAGGGTGTCGGAAACGGCGTTGCCGGTGCCCACCTGGAAGCTCAGTGTTTGGTTGGCGGCATCAAACAGGTTGTTGCCGTTGAAGGTGCTGCCGGTCACAATGCGGTCCACTTCGTTGGCCAGCTCCGTGTACTCACGGTTCAGGTTCACACGGTCAGTGTCGTTC